>Ga0126342_10017644_pt1 | contig 12322 bp, 11 predicted proteins | sample Cyp1metagenome_FD_92528 | JGI IMG/M metagenome (GOLD analysis project Ga0126342, IMG submission 92528) | Coral microbial communities from Lord Howe Island, Old Settlement Bay, Australia - Cyphastrea 1 metagenome | ecosystem: Host-associated > Invertebrates > Cnidaria > Coral ... | reverse complement strand
TATGTATCTATGTATCTATGTATCTATGTATCTATGTATCTATGTATCTATGTATCTATGTATCTATGTATCTATGTATCTATGTATCTATGTATGTATGTATGTATGTATGTATGTATGTATATACACATTTGTGTGTGTGCGTTTATCTATTTATTTCTCCATATTTATTCATTCAGTAATGTATTCATTTATCTTTGTGTACGATCGTACCCTTTGATCTCTTTGGAAGGCAGTGCCTCTTCCATAATCCTTTTTCAATTCCACACTTTCAAAAAAAACGCTATGCACTTGGAACCTGCTCACCCGCGTTGCGTGCCACCCAGTCCTCAGCTTGTCTGGAATCCATAGGCTCGTCAGTACAGGTTGTGCTGCCACGGGAACTTGACTGTACTGCATGTCTCATCACAACGTTCTGCATGTCGTTGAGACTCGTCTGCTCGTCTGCTCATAGGTGTGATGTTTCGATGTGTTTCTCTCTTTCTCTCTGCAGCCACAGCGCTGGGTGGCAACCGACTCTTCGTTGCACAATAGACTCATAAACCTGATACCCAAGATTGCGCAATATAGATCGCCCACTTCCAAATTTAGTCACAAATGTCAATACAAATGACAAATGAATCACAGGGAGATTGAATGAGATTGATCTGTGTGATGATCATGCAACCATCACTTGTCTCTCAATAAGACCTGCCATTTGTTCACAACTAGGATATAGGTCAGAGAAGCAGGATTTCTGTCCGTTTTTGCGCTTTTCACCAGGCACCACACAGTCCAACGTGCGACAGCACGACAGGCACCACCTACTAATGTAGTGACCTTTGCAAATTCAAAAATGACGCCAAGCTTAAAATAACACTGGATACGTGACTTAGCCCAAGAAAACGAACAGCTAAATCAGGAGTGATATCTGAGGTGACAGTGAAGTCAGCTCCAGTATTAGACCGTTCAAAAGGATCTCAAGGATTGCAAAGTCACTGTCTTTGCAAATGCTGAGTTTCCAGCCGTTTTCTTTTTTAAGTAGAGCTCGATATATCTGATCCTAACGTTCATGAGACAAACTTAAGATTAAACAAATACGTAAGAATGCGTCATAATTCATAATATCAACACTATTGACTTATTAATAATTGGTCCCTTGGGGATTGCAAATATGATGGCTACAGCATGGCTACGGCTATGGTCGCTCCATGTCGGTCCAATCTCTCCTTCGGAAGCTGTCCAGGACGAAGAGATGCAAGCCTTCACCGAGCCCGCGATGCCACGATGGCAACGTAGAGTGGTACAAAGAGTTGTACAAAGTGACGAAGTGAATATTCAATGCACATAAAATGAACAAACATGTAAATAATGTAAAAACATGTAAATACAAAATGAATATTGAATGAATATTCATTGTGATAATCGGATGAATATTCAGTGATTATGTAGTGATATCAGTGAATGGTGCTTCCTGGCACTCAGGAACATCCCAACTATAGTGCTGTGCAGTTTCTGACTACTAGGCGTCTTGTGACATCTTCTTACTCCATGCTTCTGTGTCAAGTTTGCGAATGACATTGATGCACTGCAAAGATTAACACTGAATCAAAACTTCTTTCCACGTAAAAAGAAAGTTTCTGCAATCCAAGCAATTTCCAACTTGACAAATGTTGATGAAGATGAGGTCCGACAAGCGCGAGAACAACTCACAAGCTAGACAGAATCAAGGATGCCTCAAAATGAGACCCCGTAACAAGCAAACTTTCCCGGAACCAGCCGGCAACTACTGGGTGTCCCAAGCAGAAACTTTCGAGTGAATGACAGGCAGAGTCTTGATTCGAGAAAAGACCAATTCATGCTTTCGGTTGTGCCAAGGATAAGTTTGTCAAATATCCACTCAAACTTGGGCTGTGCCTTAGCCATTTCAGAAGCACTGCATCTGTGCTATTTTCTTTCCCGCCAAAGTCAACATATTAATATTTCATGTTATTTCAACGCGTATTTCAACGCGTTCTTCAACACTTTCTTGATCTTTGCGACTTGAAGTCTTTGTTTTCCTGGTGTGTCGCGGTGTGTCGTGGTGTGTCGCGGTGTGTCGTGGTGTGTCGCGGTGTGTCACGGCCTTGCCTTCAGGGTCCATTCCCAAGCTGGAAGGTTGCTGAAAGCGTGCCTCTTGTCCAGGCCTCGGCTGTAGAAAGTGTTGGTGTAAAACATGCCTAAAACATCTGCAAAAATAACAAATGTATATATTATATATAATTATATATATACTGTATATATATATATGCAAACTTTGCACACGAATAAGAAGGAGAATGAAAGAGAAAGGCTAAGACCAAAGCAAACTCACAAAATACGTGCTTCATGACATGGGAACTATGAAGTGGTCAGAATATCAAAGCTAAGAGTTATCAACAGAATACAAAGTCATTAATTGGTGTGAATTGGTGGATCCTGGTCCGGCACAAATACGTCCAAACCAAATGATTCAGAGCAGCACCCATCCCTGAAACCAGGAGTAATCGGAGAGCCTCAGGCATTTGGATAGATCTCTTGCTGTATCCGGATCAATGGTGTACATCAAAAGGCCTAAGGTCATGCACGTAATTTGTGAGTGGCTGTATGTCTTTCTCATCATAAATATATCTTTTCGGTACAGTCTGGACAAAAACTATAATTCAGGGTGTTCTTTGGTGGTCATCAAAAGGCGCAGATGGATTCGTGGATTCTCAACTGAATTCACCGAATGGGACACTCTTCTGGCCAGCCTGCGACAGTAGCAATGCGGCCAGATTCGTAGGTCACGACACGGATGCAGTGGTTGCCACCTCTGGGCCCAAGCCAATCATGTCAATCCTCCGCGGAACTAATTCACCACTCAAATCACTCAAACATCTAAATCCAAAAGTCACATCTTTTTCGAATACTGAGCTGCTTGTGTAAAGCAGAGTCCAGTTCTGAGTCGGGAACATCCAAAGACAGAAAACACGTGCAAATGTTGAAATAACTTTGGAATATGGAAATACTATGTGAAATACTTACAGATCTGCAGTTTTTAAGCAAATGCATCTGGCAAGTTGTCCATATTGGGACTCAGGTCAGCAAATCTCCAGTGCTAGTTCAAACACAGTGCTGTTTGTAAAGGGAGTGAAGACTTATCAGACCTATCAATATCTATCAATACTCAAGACTGAATACATCTGAATACTGTCAGTACTCATCGAGTTACTCATCATAATATCTCCCATTCCACACAGTTCTGTCCAAGTAACTATCGGCAATGTAGATCCGTCGTGGCTGCACGGTGCGGGAACATGAAGTCAACAGAATGTGAAGAGATATGACTTGATATGACGCCGGGCAAAAACTGTTTTTTTTTGAAGATGGTATAATATGGTCATAATATGGTATAATAAATTACAACAAACCCATCGGGAAAAGACATCTGGATAAAACATTGTTGAGTGCTACCTGAACTTCACATGTTCCCTGCTCATGCAGAAAGATCCATGAGGTTTGTCGCAGTCTGTGGAAAATGATGGAAAATAATGGAAAACGTGGAAACTCCATTGCGTGTAGCAGTTTGGCAACGAACAGGTGCTACAGTGACAACCCCGTTCTGTGAAGCAAATGTCTGTGATCTGAGATGTAACGGCTTTTGCATGTTTTTGCTGTGCAAGACAGAGAAGGCCTTTCAAATTGGCGTTAGTTCATGTCGGTTCTGATCAGTTCTGTCTCGGTGTGAGACACCCAAAATGTATTTCTTCAATGCCGTTTTGTCCCTCCCAAGGTCAGGCACCCTGCGTGGGTCAGTGCTGATGACAAGACCAGAAGGCGCATTGAACCGTGCCTCCAAACATCTCCAAACATCTCCAAACATCTCCAAACACCGTTGGTTCATAGAAAAGAGGGCTAAAAGATGCTAAAAGTCTATTGAAATCTATTAAATAGATTTAAATAGCTTGAAATGTGATATTGACTGCAGTAGTTGGAAAAGTCAGTTGGTGTTAGCCAAGGAGACAAGAGCTGTTTGGCTATCCCCTCATGTGAATGCTGAGGGAGAACCAAGTGAAGACACAGCAAGACTTGATAAAACATTGCCAAACACATCCAAACACTACAAATATTCAAAAAATAAATCATCTTTCAAATTACTTTCAAGCGCCAAAAATTCTTAGACTTTCTCAGAGAAGAAAATCTTCCATGTTTGTTTGCCGGTCTCAAGAGTTCCTCGGTCCTGGCTTAAAATTCAACCCGCTGCCTTAAGCCGACTGCCATCCACATAGCCCGCTAGGCCGCGAGTGCCAGCATATTCCTTAGGACGGTGTGCACATTGACGACAGATTTGCAGTAATATTGCAACATGATCTCTGAAGGTAACCGCCGCTTAGTAACCCATGACACAGCTGAAAAGCATTGAAAAGCTGAACCTCATCAATAGAAGCTTCCAGAGCTCCCTTGAATGCGGCCACCAAATTCAGGACGCTGCTGTGTAGAAGGCCGGCCAGCTCACATAGCGGCTTGTTGTTTTCATGAGAAGCACCTCCAAGCAAGGACTATGCCGCATAGCCACAATGAGCCAGGTTGCATGAACAACTTGTCTCGCCTGTCGCTGAGTGATATGAAAATTGCACAAATTCAACAAAAGCTTAGCTGCTTGGCTTTTCAATACTTTGCCAAGAAAACCAACCTACTCATCCTACTCTATCACTCCGCGATTGCATCTGCCTGGTGGTATCTCGAGTCAGAGATCCAAATCCTTGAGTGGTTTGCTTGTCGCACATGCCACAGCACACATGGCTGAGAACATTGGCGGAACAGATTGAAGACAGCTGTCAAAGCCTTCTGCCTAGTTCTTGGTTTGTTTTGTCTGTCCTTTTTTCCACCTTTTTTATATGTCTATTCTCTCTCTCTCTCTCTCTCTCCTACAAAACCATTTCCAAGTCACGGGCTGACCCTGCTCGTCTACAACTGTCTGAGCAGGCCAAAGGACCTGGCGATGTGCAATGTGCAAAGCAAAGCGGAGATGGGAACGCACGCACTGCATGCACCACAGCGAATCTGCAAAGCTTGCAAAGAAAAAAAATGCGAACTTGAAAAGATGCAAGGCCAACATTTTAAAAGGATTCGATGTGAAGGAAAGAAAATGTGAAAAAAGGTCTCGCAACGGAACTCCCTGACACAGCTCTATCAATGCAAGGGTATCACCCATCTTAACAGGTGTAACCGTTGCTCAAATTGCTTTAATTCTAGTATGTTTTGAGCTCGGAAAGCAATATATACCAAGCATTTGAGAGAAGAGGGAGTGCGTTTTGTAGCTTGCATCGAAGTCAACTCCAATCCTTCTTTGTTGCTCTCATGATTCTAGCCCTCCAATTTCACAAACGATAGGGTTTGTTTCTTCCTAAGGATTTGCTTATGGCTCATGGTTCAAGTCGGATAAAGTCGGTTCAAGCCGGTTCAAGTCGGTTCAAGTCGTCCAAATAAACTACTGAGGTGTTGGACTTCTCTTGAGGTTGGGTCAATTCAAACCTAAAACGTTAAAATCCTTGGCATTCTGAAGTTTCTATTTGGGGATTTTTTTCAAGGTTATTTTTGGGGATTTGTAAAACATAGATGAAGAAAAGGGTCTTCAGGTTTTGATCAAACATGCTCACAACGCGTTGAACTCAGCAGTCTTGAATCGCCTCGACATATTGACTGAAGCGCCCCGTCTGATTGTGTTCCAACACACGGGAGCCCTGGTAGCCGCTCGCCTTGCGACAGAGTTGACAAACGTGACAAACGTGACAACCAAACGTGACATAAAAAGTGTCAAGCCAAGTCAAGCTGAACCCGAGTGAACTCGACTGAACCCGATTCCAGTCCACCCTAATACTGAAGCCTGGTAGTAGCGGTTCTGAAAGCCAGGCCTACAGTGTGACAAAGTAGGACATGGTGGCAACGTTCTCTTCAATATCTCCAAGTTTCATCAAGTTTCCAAGTCAATTCATTGTGTCACTTTGTCAATTTTTTTCCATGTCAAACCGATGTTTGGCTGGGTCCGCCAGCTGCTGAAAGTTTTGCGCTGGTCCATTCAGAACATTCTGCGAATGGACCTGTCAGCACTGACTGGTTTACCCATACAGCGGCAAACACAACAAGTTCACGGACACCGCGTGTCAATTCTGTCAGTTCTGAACAAATGCAAACATACAAGGTGCCCCGGAAATGTTTTGAGTTTAGTTTGGTCCTCATCTTGAAATAAAAACAGGATGCAACATGATGCAACAAGAACATCCCGTGCGAACTGTTACTGATCGTCTTAGCCAAGTCTAGGGTTTCATGATACTGTGCCACAAAATCCAAGTAAAATTGTGAAAACAACATGCAAAAACTGACTGGTGACATGTTTTCTGGTTGGGAGACTCTCCACAGGACTGTATTGGCATGCAAGATCATCCTTTCAACCATTGGGAAACACAACAGCGCAGTCAAAATCGAGATTCAAATGGACGAAATGACAAAATTGATGGAATTTGGAGTGGAATTGACAATCAGATTGTCAAAGATTGGTTTCGAACAAAATCAAACGTTTGATGGCAGAAATGGCCCCCCAATGATTGCGGCCTGGCAGCCACATAAGATCACAAGCAAACGATACATCCATGCCGTTTCCATGGATTTTTGTTGTGGAAACACCATTTGTAAACTGGGTGCTAAAGTGCGTTTGGCCAACTGCCAGTATATAATCGCTGTTGCTGGTTTCATTTGTCGAATGTATCCATTTAAGATGTTCTCAAAACGTTCCCTTTGTGATTGGGACGTTTTCCTGTTGACCTTTGAACGCGCATGTTAAAAACATTGTTTAAATTTAAAAATTATTCGGACAATTTCGGACAACATGACCTGGAAATTTTACCAAAAGAATCCTGTCAAGTACATCTCTCATCTTGAAACATCCAAAACAAGGCATTCCGAAATGCGATTTCACACATGCGATTAAACAAATGTTTTCAACAGACATGCGGAAAATTCATTCAATTCAATGTGACGGCAATGGCTGCATGTATTGCCCGTGAAGGTCACCATGCCCTGCATTCTTGGGATATCAGTTCAAGTTGTTCTGTTCACGAGTTGCCCTTGGTCCTGCTGTCACAAATTGCCGATTATTGAAACCCTCGTTTTTGGAATTCAACATGGGGGAAATCACGTTCACCCGGCATTTGTGCATGACGGCAGCTGGAACCAAAAATGGATAAAACAGGCGCGATGAAAAATTGTTCTTGTTGCGTTCATGCGAATGATGAAATTTGTGGTCGCAAATTGGACAGTTCAAACCAAATAAACGGCTAATTGAACATAGCTAAACATAAGCCACATGTAGAATCGCACAGCCATCGGCGCAAATGTTTTCAGACCGACCGTTGCGCTGATTGGAAATGGCCAAACCCTGTTTCGGAAAAACAACGCCTTTCCTGACATAGCATACGTTTGCGATCCACACTTTTTTGACCAAAAATGCAACGGTTTGATTAGCCCGATCAACTCAACATGACCAGGAATTATCCTTTTCGAAAGCGGTGGCTGCAAATGACATGCCATGACATGGCATTGTTGAGACAACTGTAAATGAAATGCTAGCTGGATTGTGAACGAAGTGCAAGCTGAAACCCATTTGCTGAAGCACTCAGGGTGGCAGTGGGCGGGGCGAGTTGAAGGCACCCAACAAGAAAAAGGATATTGAATTTTCTTATTGCATTGAGATCTACAACGTTGAAGTTTGGAACATGGTGAAGTTGACATTGTATTTGAACATGCAAGCTTGCCAGCAACATTCAGACCTTAAGCCACCTGGTTCGAATCCGATCTTTTTTGCATTGGATAAATCGCTATCACAAGTGACCGCTTGATTATCCTCTTTGAAATCGGTGGCTGCAAATGACATGCCATGACATGGCATTGTTGAGACAGCTGTAAATGAAATGCAAGCTGGATTGTGGACGAAGTGCAAGTTGAAACGGATTGCTGAAGCACTCAACTTTTCACGCTGGGGATCGACGCTGGGGCCTGTTCTTCTCCCCACTTGTCCTGAAGCCCCAGCATCTCACCCCGGCAAAAATCAACACTCAGGGTTGTGTCAACTGCTCCCTGCGCGTCTAGTTGTTTGGTTGTTAAACGGGATGGGGCATCTGCACAATTTGAGTCTGCAGGCACCCCCGAGTACCATGGAGTCAGCTGCCATTCACATTCGAGCCCCAAAGTCGCAATCAAAAGTTTTCTTGCAACAGCGTTAGAAGTGCAGCACGAAATAAGCGCATCGCGGACTGCATTGTTGTCCGTGAATACGGCTACAGCGTTCGAGAGCTCGTGACCCCAAACCAGAAATGCACAGTACAGTGCAAAACACACACTCATATATCGCCGTCTTCTTTTTCAGCAGGTTGAGCAAACCCAAATGTTTCTCACTCAGCTGCTGTGAAAAGTATTTGACTGGCTCATCAGCGGGCGTGAAAAGCACCGCACCAATACCAGAAAATATTGAGGCGTCACCGGGCTCGTAACACGCATCAGTTTGAATGAACCACACATTGTTGCATTTGGCCTTCGTTCCCTCGGTCTTCCAAGACTCCAACAAGCGCATATGCAAAGCAAACGCAAGCAGTGACCTCTCGGTCAATCATGTGGGACCCCCACCATAGGCATGTGCTGTTATTGCAGATAACGAAGCTTTCGCGACCCTTCCAAAAACTTGTCCCGCTGCAAACTGCAGGTGCCCTCTCAACCTGAGCGCTTCATGTTTAGCTAGGCACGGTTCATGCAAGATAGTCTTAAGGGCCTTCACCAACTCCTCTCTGCGTCCATCTGTGTTTGTCTGTTTTCCCTTGAAAGGAAGCGCCTGAGAAAGATCCTGAAATGAATTCACTATGGCTTCATGTACATGGGTGTTCCATGGCCACTGACATGTATGGTTTGCAAGGCCGTAAAATGGAAGCACCCCGCCTTGCCAAATGCATTGGAGATCATCTGGCACATCTATTACAAATCACATGCAAGGAAGCTTAGAATGGTGGCACACTGGCATGGCGCCGGGACAACATTTTGTTGTGCCGCTGCTTGCACTTGCTTCTTAGAAGCGGCCAGATGGCTTCACCAAAATCCCTAAAGATATGCTAAGCTGTCTGTGCTTGTACTCCGGGTTCTCAGGTCTGCTCACTGCTTTCAGAAAATGGTGACCCAGGGAAGTGCAAGGCGTTCCACTCCTCTGGATCTGAAACTTCCTCCAACTCACTTGCGAAGTAGCGCTGCAATCTCTGTGATGCAGTTTCTGCATGCAGGTCGACACCTTCAAGCGTTTCAGCTGCATGCCTGATGGCTACATTGCGCTCAACTTCATTGGCACCATGCAGCGGGCTTGCTTCATCCTCACTGATGTCTGACATGGACATCACCAAACGGCTGAATTGCAGGCGTTGAGCAGCTGTTGCATTCTGTAGATCTTTAAAAGGTCACGTAGCAATGAAATCCTTTGCAAGTAAAGAACTCGGCGTTCTGCTGCCTGAGCGTCATCATACCTTCGTTGGCATCTGTTCAGCATGAAAATTTGGCACCGGTTCAGGCGCAGGTTCTGCAACGGCCTCTGGAATCGGCCTGCGCTGCCAAGAAAGTCTCACTCATCAGCACAAAGGGAAGCAAAATCAGAAAACCAAGAACCAAAGTGGAAACCAATGTCCAACTGTCGCTGTTGTCAATGTCCTCATCGCTGCAACCTTGCAACTGGAGTAGGCTCAAGGCGCTAGCCAATGCACGTACGCTCTGCCTCTTGATGAAAATGCGTCCAGGGTCGTCTGAACTTCTACTGTGTTGGTACTCATGTTGTAGAGTCCAAGCAAAGACATCGAAGAACGTAAACGATTGGCTGTCAGGCGCATGGTGCCTATGTCTGCAGGGTTCGTATTTCCAGAAACAGCAGACAACTTGATGGCTCCCACTCCAAAGAGATTCTGAAGCCACAAAATTCTGCAACTCAAATGGCGGAGTCGCCCAACACCCTTTCGCTGCAAACTCCCACGTGCGCATGAACTATCCGTGTAGAAATGTATCTTGGTCTCCTTTCCGCTAAGCCAGCTCACAAGTCTCGCCAAAAGTAGCGAATCCGCTGCACCTGAACTGCACGCGTAGACCGCCGCTTCAGCGGATGACAAACTCACAATTCGCTGTATTCTGGACGCGCTGTAGAGAAGACATCCTCCGAAAAACACAGTACAACATGAAATGGACCTCCTTGTTGCCTTGTCACAGGCCCAATCCGAATCAGTGAACAATTCGAAGATGTTCTGAGTGGTGTTCAAGTCAGCGTGGAAGCAAAACACTCCATTGTTGCGTCCAATCCACTTCAGCGAAATACAGATGCCTCCATGGCATGCTAAATAGGCAACCAAGTGCTTCAGCACTGTAAGGCTCTTGACTGTAGGCTTGGCATTGTAAGTTGACAAATGCCTGATCACATGCTGGCAGTGCGACATGTCGCTGGCCAGTACATGAGGACGCCCACGCACATACGGAAAGTGGTGGCCGTAGCGGCCGGCATGTCTGGACTGTTGTCCAATTGATCCATGTCTGCATGACCTGGACTCTTCTTGTTTTGGGTTCATCTGAGAAACATGCTTGTGACGGGTTTGTATGGTCAAACGCCCATCCTCATGCAAAAGAAAACTTCTTTTCAGAAAACTCACTTCATCACCTGGTTTCTCCAAAACATCTATCGAGATGTCATACTTGCTGCGCATTGTATCCATGAATTTCCCAAGAGCAAACTCTTGATCAACATCATTGTGTCCAACTATCAACATGTCATCTACGTGAATCATCACTACACATGATCTATCTCTGGTGGCCAACACGCAAGGATAGGGCTCATGTTCAACCATGTCCAGTTTGGACTTGAGAAATTCAGTGATGTCCTTGTACCAGAGTAAACTTCCATCCCTCTGACCAGGCAACACTCAACCCAAAGAGAAACTTCGTGTTGTACCACCAGCATCTGTAGTATGGGCCAACGTTGGACACTGCTGCACTACTGTAAGAAATGCATCACGCACATCTAGGCTGACTAAAACACTGTTGCTATGCTCACGCATCTGCGCAAACGTAGGAAGCACACGAGAGATGATGCTTCCACTGGCCGGTGAAAACAACGACTCTCGCTCTGGCTGCAGCCAGGCAAATTCTCTGGCTACAAACCTTGATCTAGTCAGCCAGATTTGCGCATCCTCAGCTCTTTTCTCTCTCCAAGTACGTACAAACCTCGTGCTCAACACTTTCGAGTCTGCAGGTATGTGGTTGGGATCCTGCAGAACACTGAGCTTTGAAAGTCGATGCAGTTCCACCTGATCCGCTAACATGTCAAGGCGTTTCAGCTCATCTTCAGAAACCTCAGGCTCACTGGAAGAAATTGGATAGCTGAGCTCCTTCAAGGCATTCTTGATGTCAAGGCTGTCACATGCAAAACTGTCATCATGCACCAACCATTCATCGTCGTAAAACTCCAGGTCTGTACTTGTAACCTGATTCATCATCTGCTGTCGTGGTGAGCTTTCCAAACGTGGTGTTTTGGGAGAGCGCTCACCAGCATCTAACATGCTATCATCTGGGGTGACAGGTTGCTCATCCCCTGTCTTCAAACGCTTTGCACCCTCATCTTCAACTGCAACACCAGTGTCCATCCTCTTCTGTCCACCAGATGGTGATGGAGCTTCAACCTGAGCTTCTTGAGATTCAGCTTGGCCAGCTGATGGCCCGGCCTGTGTCTCATGCTGGGGCCCCATATCCTCCAAAGGAGGGTTCTTTGCTGCGCACTTCTGGACTTGGATTGCTTCAACATCAATCGCAGCAGGTGGAAGGCCAGAACCAACACCAAACGCAAGAGGAGGAGACAATTGTTTGGTCTAAACCAAACGATGCCCTAATGCAGCATAGCCATAGTCCCATGGACAGGCCACAACTTCACCAAGACCCTCCAAGACAAAAGGTGTAGGAAGGCGTCTGATGCTGCGCGTGACAAACACATTGTTGCCTTGAGCAATGATATGGGTGTCATTTGTCAAAGACTTTCCAAGCCAAATGCCCTTTTGCCACCTTGCAGCTGCCTTTCTGTCAGTCTTCAAACTAGACGACGGATGGCCCGAGAGCGTAGAGGAGCAGGGTCTTCTCTTGTTAGTATGGAGACACCATATTCCAAAACAATATATTAAAGATGTGTTATAGGCAGTCGAGAAGAGGAGTATCAAGACAATATAGCATAAGTACAAGACAATAGTTTGCATCGCAAACACTTTTACACACAGAAGCTTTTACACAG
>Ga0126342_10017643_pt1 | contig 12323 bp, 9 predicted proteins | sample Cyp1metagenome_FD_92528 | JGI IMG/M metagenome (GOLD analysis project Ga0126342, IMG submission 92528) | Coral microbial communities from Lord Howe Island, Old Settlement Bay, Australia - Cyphastrea 1 metagenome | ecosystem: Host-associated > Invertebrates > Cnidaria > Coral ... | reverse complement strand
TTGAGCCATGCTGTACCCAACTGGAGAGCAATTTGTCACAGCCCACAGCCGTACTCCACAGAGTGAATCCGATCTATTCGCAAGCTTTTAAGGATATGTACTGATTGCAGTTGGAAGACAGGATATATATATGTATATATATATATATATTGTCAGGATAGAATCCGACAGGAGTGTAGGAATTTTGACACGCGCATCGAGCTTTTGTGAGTGAGAAATCCAGATGGTGTTTGGATGTATTTGGCAATAGACCTGTTGGTTGCTTGCTGGCATGCTGATTAATGCCACCTTTCTCTTGTGCCCCTTACAGCTGCTGATTCCCGAGATTGGGGTGATATTGGGCATGTTTGGGCATGAAAGCGTTGCAACCTGTGTAGGCAATACTTTGGTTCGTTTTTCCAGCTCTTTCTTTTCTGAACGGTCCGAGATTTCAACAGTCCTGATGTAAGCCAGGGCTTTGTGTGTAGTAGTGGATGGTTCAAGCCGTTACATGGAAAAAGGCTTGACAGAGCAGCCAAACTGCATTCAGCATTTGCTGCAGTGGATATCTCACTTTCAGCCACTTACGTCCAGCAGCCCGTTAAAACAAATTGTTCAGAAGGTTTCACAAAGAATGCGGGGGAAACATCGACTCTACTACCCTTCCCGACCCAGATTTGAATCGCAGCAGCAGTTTGAAACGCTTACTGGCCAGCATTGGTGCAATCCTTGAGGACCATGGTTTGGGTCTCAGCTTTTAGCAGGTCAGATGGAGATGGGCCACCAAGACCATTACTCATGTCCAAGCGCTTCAAGTGCAAAGCACTTCCTCAAGAAAGTTAGACTACTCATTCGTTGAAAAGTTGGGCTCTGCATTTCCAAATTCTTCATCCCTGATTAGAAGATGGAGCCACACAATATCAATATCGCATCATTTTTCTCAAACACAACGTGTTGTTGATATCTCGTGTTAGCTTTCGTGTATCGCTGTTTGGCATCCTGTCATGTTTGTCCAAAAAGGGCTATAGCCCCAAATCCAATGGAATATCATCGTTTTCCCAGTGCAGCGAAACTGAAGAAAATGGTCGTATCCATGTGTATCCTCGATTTGAAGACACACCCATTGTATCCCCTTGGTATATATTTTGGCTACTTGGTGGCTCATCCCACTTAGTAAGTGGGTTATAACCCCAGTTATAAATGGGATTTTTGTAGGGTTAATCCACTTATAACTGGGGTGAACTAACCCACTTACTAAGTGGGATGAGCCACCAAGTATAGTCCATTATATCCCTTGAAATTTGGATGAATGGCTTGGATTTCTTGAGACATTCCCCTGCTGTTGCGCTTTGCGCAACGCAACGCTTTGCCTAGACGGTGGGCACGAGCCCAGCAACAGTGGAGCCATCGGCGGCTGCGAGTAGACTCAGATCGGGATTGTTGTTATGGCTGTCATGAAACAAACAACTGGGCAGTGGCTGCTAAACCCTGGTTGATGATTAGTTCGGGGATTATACTATTACTACAATTTATATCGATTTATAATTATGTCATAATCCAAGAACGGGGAATCCCTATAAACCAAGTAGTACAATGGAATGCCGGGATTTTGAACGCTCAACTGATTGTCTCATTCGGATTGGTCATCCAATCGCCACAGACTCAGATGATCTCAGATGGCTGAGGCACTATCATCGCTTCCTCGGGAAGTTTTGCAACTTGGAAGCTGAAACGGTGGTCCAAGGAGATTTTGAAGTTTGGAGGGAACAGCAGCATCAACATGTAGCTTGAATCATGTTGAATCCTTAACCGGAGATGATCTATTCGTGCTTGGTTGCTGAACATGTTTTAGCCACTCAGGGCAACAAGTTCGGTAGCACATGACCTGGCAGACAGGGCTGTCATGTTCTATTCAATCATACGGTGTTGCTTTGATTTGCAACAAAGGAAATGGTTGCAAAGCTTGGACTTGTCCTACAGGCCCCCGCATTTTGCAGGTGTTGTTTGGTAGTGAGGCTCTTATTTCAGGCCACATATATAACTTCTTTGTTTCATCAGGCAATGTGCATCACTGAGGCAAAAGGGATGTTTCCATCATCCTTATTTCGATACATGGATGAATTCAGAGTGAAACATGATCTGACCGATCTGGACGGACCAACTTCATGACTTTCTTAGAGTCAAATCCACCCCTGCAGGGATCCCCACCACTATCAGTCTCCACAAGAATCCTTTGATTGGCAAAGGAATTTTGCACCAAGTTAGTGCCTAGGTGGTATGTTTGTTGGCTGATCTAGAAGAGGGGGAAGAGTAGAGATCACTCGGAGTGAGACTGATCCCTTTGCCTAAAGATGTACTATGGGGAGTTTCTTGCGGCTGGGGACTGTAAATTTACCTGAAACGGCCACGCATGATATATATGAAGTCTAAGCGTGGGTGAATGCCAATCCACTATCCATTGGTTGATCCTCCAGAATTTAGCCAAGTGGAGACACTGATCCAACGGTTTGCGCGTGACGCGCAGTGTGCGAAATGTGAAGCGGGACTTTGCGAATGGTTTCCTGATCGCTGAGATCTTTTCAAGGTACCACATGCAGGATATCCGCCGGATGCCGTTTATTGGGGGGTGGGCTGGCCCAAAACAAGTGAATAGGGCACAGATTTATATCTGGACATGTAAAATGGTATACAGAATAGTTGTGACAAGTGGCTCAGCGGGCAATTGATGGCCGATGAACGGTGCGTCTGAAGAGTGACAATTGGTTGCTGTGCTGATCGTGCTGCAGGCAATGGCATTGTATTCTAATTACACATATTGTGTCCTTGGAGAGTGCCGAATAACTGTACCAACTGTACTAATGTACCGTAATCCAGAAAAGATCGAATAGTTATTATTATTAATGGTTTATTCACCAATCACACATAGTAGATAGAACAGTTATATATTATCATATGATTTATCATGTTATTTGTTTGAAACATTTTACTCACGTCAATGGCACCGTTTCTCCCAAGATTTGGCGACCGGATTTCAAACAACCTCCCCCAGTTGGGTGACACCACTGACACTGACAACAACTTAAAGGTTTATGTTAGGGAGAAACATGTAGAATCTTAAGCACTAACCATATATTATATGTTATATTATGTTTATTAAATTCTGTTGAGAATTCCAAGGAGGGCTTGTTTGACATTGATTAATTAACATGGAATATTCGATGGGGCGTTTTGGATTGGGGCTTGGCATTTTTGTCAGGACATTAGCATGCACACCTTCGACAATGGCCTCAAGTCCACCACGAAAAATGACAACTGGGAACAGCTCTTCAGGCCGTGGAGCAAGATGGTGATGGTTGGTCCAAGGTCTTGAAATCTGTTCAAGATGGACGTATGGGCCGTATGGGAATGTATGGGAATATTGGTTAAGCTTGCCACGAAACCGGCTTGTTTGACACTCACTCTTTGCGGAAACGGCCGGAATGGCTTGTGAGATGCGATGTCGACATCAGCAAATTTCCAACTGCACCGAAATACTTCAGTAGAGCATTGATATTATAGCAATGCATAGCCTACATAGAATTTTTCAATCACTCCACAAATCAGCGAAGGTTCTTCCGCAAGCACCACTATCCGATTTCCCGCGTGCGGGGGCCAAACCATCGGAGCGAAACCGGAACATGTCCTGGATCTGTCGATGGGTCTTGGGGTACCCCTCCACAAAATCCATGGAGTTCATCGTCATTATCCCCATTAGATGGCTATCATTAGATGGCTATAACTGGGGTATACCACATTTCTCCCTATTATTTGGGTACGGTATGGGTCAATACCTATAGATACATTTTTAGTGGGATGAACATCCATTTACCAGCTATTTTGGGGTTCACTAGGTACCAGGGTTTTGACCCATCCCCATTTTACGACAGGCCACAGTGGAAGATACTATCAGATTCCCTGGCGCGCTCCCCCTTGCGTCTGCCGGGGTCGGCGGATACTCACTTCATCTAAGCTTACCTAGTCTCATCTATTCTCAAAACGTGATGTAGCTGTCCGGTCACAGAAAGCGATTCAATATACAAGATCATGCACCATATCGCGCAAGGTTTCAGCAGGTTTCATCCAGCCAGGTGGATTTCGAGCCTGTGATGGAGAGCCAAAACGGTGCTGCCATTGCACTGCTCATCAGGTGCGGGCCATGGCAGTATTCCGTGGGGCCGTGTGTTCCATGATCCCAATTTAGGATCCTCACAGAATGACATTCTGAATTTTAGTTCGATCTTTTTTTGTGTTTTGAAATCACATTCTAAACCAATCGTTGTAAAGTGCGGAATCTCAAGTAGTCTGGACAAATTACACCAACTTCCAAACCACATCACTATAGATAGCGGCTGAAGTACTAGGGTAAATTATCCTCAACATAGAATATATAGAATATTTAAGGGTTGTCACAAAAGACAACTCGCCAGAATCTTGCAGACTTTTGGCCTCCCTTTTTTCATCGCAATGTTCCTAGCGCAGGTTTGTCATCGCAAGTTGACCTTTCTCGTGCTTCTTCCAAAGCTGTTTATTCGGAAGCTTTCAAAGACTCACATCCTTTTTGGGATGATAAATGCAGCAAGGCATTGCCGCAACAAGGTGACATCTATTGGTCGGTTACTTTCCACGTGATTTTCCACGTGAATCCGCTGTCAGGATATATACCTTGCTGACCAACCGCACTGTCCCCATCTTCCTGGTGGAGGTGCATGAAACCGGTGATGACTCTCTCATGGTAATTTTTTGAATTGAAAGTTACCCTCTGGTGACTAACAGTTTGCTATTGAAAATTGCCATTGAAATAGTGGATTTACCCATTGAAAATGGTGATTTTCCATAGTTATGTTGGTTTACCAGAGGGTAAATAGATTCTCCATGGTCTCTTGAGCCATAGTCAGCATCCTTCGGTCAATGGAACTTGCGCAGGGTCCACCTTTGTTTTGTATTCCTGCAATTTCCTGGGGATTCCTGGGAAAGTAATGGACACTGCTAGGGCTTCAATGCGAAGCTGTATGCAGACATGAGACATGCCTCTGTACAGAATTAAATTACATCTGCTATTTGCCGCTCAGCAATAGGTTCACAACACACCAACCAGGAGCCAATGTACTTGTTTGCTTTGGTGGGCATGAACCACTGGCCACCATGTCGATTGCAATCTTGCAGAACCATTTGTGCTGCAATTGACTTTGTGTTGCCCCTGGTATCATCCCAGTGAAGCCACATCAGCACACCGAGAACGAACTCCGCCCTTCGTTGCACAGGATTTGCCAGAAGAAGGCAGTGGAATGAGCAAGAAGGCAGAGCCTGGCAGGGCGGTGGATGACCCATTGCACCCATCATGGGGCCCTCTGGGCTATTCTTTTCAAAGCCATTCAAAACCCATTTCTAAAAATATGCAAAAATGTCTGATTCATGTTTTACTATGTTTTACTATGTTTTATTGGATTTATTGGTAATTTGCCATGCTTTACATGGAAATTCCGCAGATCATCCTGCCGAGGGAGCCGAGACCTTGCTGGACGCTGCGAGCCCTCCAGAGGTGGGATCGAAAAACCCGACCGGAGAGATCCACCGTGAAAGGATGGTTGAAAGATGTTGAAAACCTATAGAAATCATGGGATAAACATGGATAAACATGGATAAACATGGATAATCATGGGATAAACATGAATAAACATGGGATAAACATGGGATAAACAGGGATAATCATGGATAATCATGGATAAACATGGATAAACATGGGATAAACATGGATAATCATGGGATAAACATGGATAAACATGGGATAAACATGGATAAACATTGGATAAACATGGACAATCATGGGATAATCATTGATAAACTAAACCATCTATCAACTGGTGCAGGATTTCGCAACTTCCATCCACGGTATGTATGTAAAATAATATAATGATATATAATGATCATATGTAAATATGTATGTTTGCTTGATATTCCATTTCCAGGTTAGATTACCTGTGATAATCTCTGCCACGACACTGGTAAGGCTGTATGATAGCATGTCATAGCCACATCTTCTGCCACTAGGAACCCAAGAAATTCCAAAAAGAAAATGGTCAAGAACTGGCAGTGAATCAGCAAATGGACGCCGCCCCCATTGATAATCAATATATTATGATATACAGGATGGTGGCCCCCCGTTATAAGTTGTTGGTTTATAAACCCCATGAACTATAGTTCGTTATATCTCCCATAAAACATAGAAACATCAGCCACTTTTTTTAGGCAACTGAAGGCTATCGACCGGGTGCCTCATCCTGTAGGCGATGGATATGTGTGACTTTCCAATAGCGGGGGCTATCGGCTATCGTAGACCTTATACTGTACCCTCTGGTAATGACTAACATTGCTATTGAACATGGCCATTCAGTTCGTTGATTTACCAATGAAAAATGGTGATGTTCCATAGTTTGTTGTTTGTTTGCCAGAGGGTATATCTGAGTAAATCAAGAAACGACAACTCACTGTTCTCCCGAACCCTGGAATCATTGTTAGGGACATCATCCCCAAGATAGCCTTATTCCAGGTTAGTGAAATATGTAATGTTATAATTTTCCCATATCCATATAATATATAATATCCCTAATGCTCATTTCTCATGGGTTGAAACCATCATTGAATCATCGACTTGTATACCTTCCATCAGCGCTATGGTAATTCACCTCTTTCCCGTTTGGAACATCACGCTGTCAAGGTCATTGAACAAAGGGACGACCATCATGGACGCCAAGATGCTTACCAGATCTTTCAGGCGAGCACACCTCGATGCTTCTGGGAATCACCAAAATGCAGTTTGAAAAAAAATCTCCCAGGATCTTCAAAGAGATCCAAATAAATTCCGAAAGTTTGGTCAACTGAAGTTGCTTAACTAATCAATATACCTGCAGTTATGGCCCTTTACCAGTTATAAGTACTTATAACACCATTTATTTATAGAATGTACAATGATGTATAATCCCATTTATAACTTTATAACCAGTTATAACTAATAAATGGCCATAACTGATGGATTTTTACAGGAAGCAACTCTGGTGCCATCTGAGCCTCCGTTCGTATCACAAAAAAGCGACTTCTGAGGGATCCATCATTAGTACAGTATGGTACAATACAATTACAAGGTTCACTTTGAATAGCAATAAAACCATTATAAAACCTATATTTTTTATAGGTGGTACACCAAAAACTCACTATATGATTTTTTTGTGTTTATTTCAACATACCTTTGAGTGGCTCGATAAATGGTACCATATACCCTCCCCCAAAGCAAGTGGAAACTAATCTTCCAACCCCCATCTCATGGGAGGGTTAAGCTGTGATTTTACTGGAGGCTATTGATACCATTATATATATTTGATCCACTAAATCATCATTAGTACCATAAAGTACCATAAATAATCCATTTAAATGGGGAATTGACCTGGGTCGATGTAGCCATAAACAAATATTAATTATTCAATAGGAGCAATGATGGTTCACCAGTGCATTTAGAGGTACCATATTTTCAGAGAACCCCATATTGTGAACATCAATATTACCATATTGGGGGAAGAAACATCAATTAACCAATATGGTACCTAGGGTAATTGATACCCATATGGTACAATTATAGGGGTACCCTAGAAACAATATGGTGCTGTTTTCTAGGGTACCTAGGGTTTTTGACCCCAATTTACCGCATGTTTTAAGGCACCTACCGTGGCGTCAGGCAGCGCGGCAGCACAAACTGGCCGAGCGCTCCGTCCCCAAAGCCGTGGCGCAGCGGGGTGAAGCCGTGCGCCGGGCCATTGATCGCCTGATAGCCATGGTGGGTAAACCACCATGAGTCCACCATCCCCGGGTCATCATCATCAGCATTTTTAGAAGTATTTATAAAGTGGGACACATCATCATCATCATCATCATCATCATCATCATCATTTTTATAAGTGGGACATAGTGGGACATAGCATTCCCAGTCATGGTTGGTAACCATATGGACCATGACATGGTTTTACCATGTTTAACCGTAATTATATGATGATATGGCTGATATATGCTGATATGCTTTACTTTGGCCATGATAAAATAACCATAAGATATACCCTCTGGTAATTTCGCAGTTTGCTAGTGCAAATGGTCCATGTATCGTTGGTTTTATCCGTGATTTACCTAAGAACATGGTGAGTTTCCATAGCAAACTGTGAGCTTTTTACCAGAGGCTACCCCAAACACAGAAACCTGGACAGTTTCGACCTGGATCACCTGAGATTCTACGATTTCCCACCATATGTCGAGGGGATCCCTCCAGGACAGGGGTCAAGCTTTCCCGTTGTTTGGTCAAGCTTGCTGTCTCAAACAGTGGATATACTGATATGCAGCTGAAGTCATATTGTATAGTAGTCGTTGAGATTTGACTTAAACACAACCTCCGGGTAAAATCCATTGATATCTCAAGTCAAATCCCAACGAGTTAGCTCATGACAAAGCATGAGAAAGTGATTTCAGTCACCTGCCTAGCCTCTTCAAATCCAGCCATGGACCAATGACAGAAGATGGCATCCAACATGCGGGTTGCCTGAAAAGTTGGAACATACGATCCCAACAATCCCAGCTGATTGATCACAAATTTCTCATTGCAAAATCCTGCATTTCATTTTCAGACACACCCAAAATATCACATGTTTGGTTAGTTGCTTACTTATACATACCCTATGTATCCCTATATTATATCCCCTATTCCACCCCCATGATTGTTCGGAATATCCAACTTCAACTGCCAACTGCCAGGTACCTCTCGAGATCCCAGAGGTTTCTGCTCGATCTCTAAACCGCAATGTGGCGCAAATGAGAGTGCAACAAGCGCAGCAGGCGACGGTCTCACTCATCCAAAAAGGCTTGATACCTTAGGATGGTTGATATGTTTACAAGTTGTACCATAAATATGTATCTCTTATATAATTCCACCATGAATGCATAGAAATAATAATGTATATATATATATGTATAATATATATATATATATATGTTATATATATGTTTCAACATATCCCACCATCACCCGCCACTGTTCCATTTGTGACAGGTGCAGGCGTTGCAAAAGAGCCGCAACACCACCTCAACGAGTCAACGAAAGTGTCTCGCTTGGCGCTTGGCCATCTTGGGCCTGGCCAACAATTACCTGATGGATTCTGGTGGACGATGATTTAGCCTCTGGTAAACTATATAAAAGTTATAGCCATGGTATAGATGGCCATAGAAATCGTTGATTTACCCATTAATAGCATGGTGATGTTCCATGGCTATGTCAAATAACCAGATGGTAGCTATTAAACATGGCCATGTTCAATGGCTATATTGGTTTAGATATGAGAATGATGCCTGTGTTGAGGTTCTGCGGATCATCTTAACCTTGGGTCCAAACACAAAATGACCATGGCATGTCTTCGGTCGCAAAGACTATTCATACTTTGGGCACACCTGGCATCACCTGGCAATAATCGTTCAAGATCGCGGTATCATTGATAATATGTATATATATATTGATATGATATCCACAATCCAATGGATATCAAATCATCATCATCCATCAATTTACGCAGTATTCCACTATGGTTCAGTTCATTGAGTAGTTGATACTCCAGTCAATATTAGTCAGTTCACCAAAATATCATCATGGAGTAGTTGATTCATCATCCATTCATTCATACCATCATGACGGAAAATATCATCTATACCATTGTTCAATTATCATAATTTAGTTTATTCATTCAGTTATGATCTTATTAACACACTATGATTATTGTGCATATTATCTATCATAAGTATCATTAAAATTATCATTATCAACAATTAACACTAAAACAAATACGTTATTATTCAATAGCATAATGCTATGATGATATCAACTATAGTATCATGGAATCATACCCATAGAACTAATACTGGTTGGTGGTTTCAAACATTTGTTCCATAATATATGGGATAATCATTCCCATTGACAAATATTTGTCAAGATGGTTGAAACCACCAACCAGCTATCCATCATAAGTCCAATATATATATATATATATATCCATTATTATGATGATATATGATGATCAAAGATATATCCTATGATAATCATAAATGTTTATAGTATCACCATCATCAACCATATATTAACCATATATTAACCATCATTAACCATCATTAACTTAAAATTTGGATTAGTATCAACTTATTCCATCATTTTGTAAGTCATATTTGCCATCCATCCACCGGAATCCGTCGTGGCAGGTCCACCGGACAGGTGGATGCAGGACAGACCAGCCCTGGTGGCATCGGCTTTGTTGGGGGCAAACCGGTGGTGCGGGAGCGCAGATCCGAACGAGGAGAAAAAGGGATGGGGATAGATCATTACATCTATAAAAGGCGGGATTTCTATGGATATCTTCTATGTTTTTTTCCGATTGGTGCTTGGTGGTGGATGTTTTTTGAAAAACATGTAGCTGCTGGGCGCTTTGGGATCTTTATCAATGAGGATCATGATGCATTTTTGGTGGCAGTTGGCCATCTATAGTAGAGATTGAGCAGGTGATCCTGTCATCATTGGATTGGTTTAAGGGACAATCTACAGGAACCCATGCTTTTTATTGTTTTTTTACCATTAAATATGGGGGTTTCCGGTTCCAGTTTTCCCTTAAACCGAATGATCCAAGTTCAGAAAGGTGGCATCACTGGGATCCCAATTGGGCAATGGCCCAAGTCAGCACGCTGAGGTCGATGTGATGAGACCCATCGTGTCAGGAGTCCTGCAGGAAAACGACCAGGCTTGTCGTTAGCCGATTTTGTTCAATTTGGACAAGGCTATAATACAATAAAGAATATAGAATTGATATACATATATATATGATATAGCCAATATAATACCTATATAATACCTATATAATAGCTATATAATAGCTATATAATACCTATATAATACCTATATAATACCTATATAATACCTATATAATATACATTGATATAGGTATTATATAGGCTATATAGATGTAGAAGAGGCTACCAAAGGAACCACAGAGATATTTCTGGTCATGTACCTACTGTACCTACTGAAATTACAGAGGGGAAATCCCAACCTTTGTAGGGTGGATATCTGTCAATTAAACTTATGGGATCCAACCTCCAGAAACGTGATAGAAACGCAGGATCTTCGATGTTCTTAGCAGCGTCCTGCAATGTAGTGCATCTATGAAGGGGAATGGTTCAACATCAATTTGCCAAACTATCCAGTCATTAGGAGGGAGCTAAAATTCCCTATGAGCCATGGAGAATTCAGTGAGCTACTAAGAGTTTTCCGACACTTCCCAAGCTCATAATGAGCAAATCAAATCGTTTCTTTTACCCCAAAAATCCGATGTTTTAGTAGTTTAGCTATGTTTAGCTTGCAATAAGCATCATATTGCTTATTGAAATTGCCATCGCTGTGGGGTATAGAGGATCATCCCATGAATCATAGCTAGTTAATAGCCACAATGATTATAAGCCAGTTTTATATGGGAGAACTCCAGGAATCGGGGACTTACTAAGTCTAGTGACGCTAAAAAAAAACACAGTTTTTTCGTGGGATGATCTTCCAGGTGATGAAGTCCTTGGACCCCAGAAAAGACGTGGTGGTCTCCTTCATGGCCCTTTGGATCACAGTGGTCAGGGGGAAGTTACCCCCGAAAAGCGCTGGCGGGGTGCTGGGAATTCGGACGAACTTTTCATGGAGGTTTGAATGACTTGAATGAACTTGAATGGGAAAACTAAATGAATCTAAATGATGGATTGGTCATTGCGATGTTTGATTGCCAGAAGGTAGTGCGAAGAACTTTCAGACCGCGGCTGGTGTTTATTTGAGTTTTTTTTTATGTGGATTTTTCGGCTGATTTGGGTTGAGATTTCGTTGATAACTGTTTTTTCTTACTGTTTTTTCATGGTTTTTCCATTATTTTCTCATGTCAATCTGGCCTGTGACGGCCAGCCGCCGCCACTCAGGAGCTCTGTCGCACTCATGTGCCGCAACCCACCTGTGTGAGGGTCTTTCAGGCCATCACCGCACAGGCGCCATGGGATCCCCCAGCTCTGAAAATCACGACTGGATGATAGCTATAGGGTAACTACCCTATTTTAGGAAACCTATATATATATGGGCTACCACCAAAAAGGTCTATGTAAGGGATATGTATTGGAATGGAATATAGCTCAAAACCTGCAAAAACGAAGGTGACCCTTTAAAACGAAGGCAAACCTTACAACTAATGTTTGTTGATAGATTTCCATTT
>Ga0126342_10017642_pt1 | contig 12324 bp, 14 predicted proteins | sample Cyp1metagenome_FD_92528 | JGI IMG/M metagenome (GOLD analysis project Ga0126342, IMG submission 92528) | Coral microbial communities from Lord Howe Island, Old Settlement Bay, Australia - Cyphastrea 1 metagenome | ecosystem: Host-associated > Invertebrates > Cnidaria > Coral ... | reverse complement strand
TTTGACTTGCAAATGTGCTTCGCGCCACAACGGCGTGCATTTTTTCATCTCTCATCTGGCCAGCTGGCTCCGCACCCGCCGCTTTAGCGAGCCTACTTTTCGACCCTCCGGAGCCCCAAATCACTGGAAAAACACAGTGGTTCGCGACTTTCCTACCTTTTCTCGCATCTGCATCCTCTTTCTTCTTACTCTTTCTCTTCTACTCTTCTTTCTTCTTCTAATCTTTCTCTTCTCTCTGCCTCTTCCCTGCTCTGCTTTTCATCTGTCCATATTGTCGGAAGTTTGACTTCTAAACTTCCTTCGATGACGTTAGAAAGTTGCCAGCTGTCCCTGACAAGCCATGCGCAAAATTGATGAGGCAACGGGCAAGCCCATACCGTCACAGTAGAAAAGATAGAGGACTGAGTTTGTGCTGCGTCATAATCTGTGAAAACTTGAGAAGTAGCATGAAATAACGCCATGTAGACGAGTGTTGGCAAGTGAGACCCTGGCAGGAGAGACAGCAGATGGTTGTCATTCGCTTCGACTCCAACCGGAAAGTTTGGAAACGCGTTCCGCAATCTGGCCTGCATTCATTGATATGACTTGATATGCGGGTGGGCGAGACCCTGCATATTTTGCTGAGGGGGTGAAAGTTCAATATTACGGTACAGCAACTGCGTTCGCAAGTACGTCGGGAACAACACACGGGTGTGCGTGCCCTGTGCTGTTTTGATCTGTTTTGTGTGCGTCTGCATATGCAGGGGTGCGGGTGGGTGTGGGTGCATCAGACATCAGGGCATGAAATGTACGGTAACGACATTTAAATATGTGGAGGGCGGGCCAGACCGCGAGGCGGCGGAGGTAGTATGAAATACCAGTTCGTATATTCAAATGTAGCTGCAGTAGGTTTAAATGAATTGGATTCCGTATGTTTAAATGGCTGGGCGGGCCAAGGAAAACCTTCCCGGAGGTAGTCTTAAATACCTGTTCGTATATTTAAAAATCCGTATATTTAAATGTAGTTACCGTATGAATAAGACTGCATGAGGGGTGCCTCCGACAGGCGGTTGTTTCATGACCACGTCTAAGTCCATGTTTGTGATAAGGGGTTCGATGGATTTCGATGGTATAGACTTCTGTGCTTTGTTTCATGTTAGTGCCCAAGCAAACGTCCTGCAATATGATGCCGATGATGTGCCTGTGCTGGCTTCCACCCTTGGTCATCAGTGGCATCAAAGATGTCGAACGGAAAAATGTTCAAACCATCTCGCATGTTTTCGCTTGGGAGCATTTGGAGGGTGTGCCTTCGTGCTTGCTTGTGATCCGGTTTGGTTGTGGTGGGCGCTGGCGCGTTGCCTTATATGTAGAGTAGCAGGCCCAGTTGGTCATTCCAGAAGGTTTACCGTATATATATATAGTACTGTATATAAATGTTCTGCAGCAGGCGTTGCAGTGTTGCAACCGGGTGGTTTCTCGTATGCACCAATCTGCCAACGCCCAGGGCAAAAGCGTGCCTCAACAAAATATAGCATTTTGCTGACATGTCTTTTGGCAAAGTTGAGTCTCAGCTTACAAGGACCCTTCTGGGAATGGCACAGCATGCCCGGATTGGAAACATGACCTCAGAAATCCCTTTGCAATTTGTTCATATAGTTTTGCGCATGATGTTGCACGTACGTCCCGAACTGTCCTCAGATTTTGATGCTCAGGTTCGTAGAGGTTCGAAAGTTTGGGGATGGCACCTTGAGGCCGCTGTGGAAGAAGACGGAGGCTCCGTCACCACGACAGACCGAGTCACCTTACTCATGTTCAATTTGTTAAACCGCGCTTGTCCAATTCTGCCAGCCGCTGGCCTGACAGATCTGACAGGGCTTAGCTAAAAGATGCGAAAAGCATGTAGTGTAATCAGATGCTTTCGGTGAGTGGCTTGGTGCAAAAGGCCATGTCGCTATTTAAAAAAACTTCTGGTGCCAACCTGTTTCACGCAAAACATGCAAACCACTTGGCGTAAGAGACTGTTGCTCCAGAGTCTAGAGGTTGCTTGGTGTAGCAGGCCATTCGCTGTGTAGGAAATGTTGCTTGCAAAAAGGTGGTTGGTGTAAGAGCTGCCGGGCTTTTAAAATCCCGCTGGTTTCAAAACCGCTTGGTGTGTACAAGGTTGGTGTCAAGTTGCGAGGTGGAAACCTGATTGAAGCCTGCTGTGCATAAAAGTGGTTGTTGATGTAAACAGTAAGTGTTGATGGAAAAGTTGCTCGGTGTAAAGCGATGTAAAGTGTAAAGGGTTTGTTGGGTTTCGAACTGCCTTGCATAAAGGCGTGTTTGTGCATGTTCGTGGGAAGTGAAAATCCGCAGGAGGGAAGTCCATTACATTGCGCCAAATTGCGCCTGCTACGGTGGGTGGAAGAAATCCTGCACCACCTCTATAACCTTACATTTGCTAATGCATAGCTTGTAACCCCCGCACCCCCAAGCTCAATGTTGAATGACATGTTGACAGGTGGTGCAGGATTTCCGTCACTCGCACAAATCCATTTCGAACACTGTGTCTTCAAACAATATTAAGAGCGCAAGGTTTCAAGTGTAGGCCTTTGAAAGTCGTGCAGGGTTTCTTCCACCAACAGTAGTGCTGATATGCACTGATTGTATGCATGATTTACATAGATTTACAACCCGGTTCAGCCTGTGGCCAATGATTTCCGTTTGCACTGATCGAATTGTATCAGGAGGACACAAAATGGATCGTAATGGCATGAATGAAGATATTGATGTTGGATATGTTGGTGGAACCGGTGTTTGGCTTGGCCCTTTGTTCTTGCGCAATGAAGCACCCCCCCTTGTTGGCGACACGTCACCCAAAGACATTTCTAGTCTCCTCAGATACCCCGAAAAGTCTGTGGTTGGTGAAGCACTTGTAGGTCAAAGTTGGCAGGTTCACGACATATCCTGATGCTCCACGACTGCCCACTAGTACCAAAATACGCGATACAAAAATATACAAATTATACAAATAAGTATTGTGACACTATGACCTTCCAAGGCCATGCCTTGCAATGTATCTGAAACACAGATGACTCTGCCCAGTGACTCGCATCGGGATTTTTTTAGCTACTCACAAAAAGGTTGAAGGACTGGCACTAGGATTTCCAAGACGGTCAATATGGATCTGCCCAAGAGAAGTGCTCCACGCTGTGGCTAGATGCGCCTCGTTTGAGCCAGTGGAAGCTAATATATAATGATAATTAGCCCAGCTTTGCAACCCAACAGCGAAAGGTTCCAGCAAGGTTCCAGGACTGTTCCGGTTTTTCGGGGCGTGCATTTTCGTGTCACCAGTCCCCTGGCCCCAGAGATTGAAACCCAACAGATTCGCTGTTGGGAATTTTGATAGCTGTAATATGAATCCATTAGAATTCCAAGCGGTCGTGAGGTTTGGATAGCATTGGGAGACAGAGGGAGGGAGAAAGCGTGGTCGTATTGTTATGAAACCTTGTATGGACCATATTCCAGCATTCATTTTTCTTTGTTCAAATTTACCAAAGCCATTGCATAGACCGCCTGTATTTGAAGAGAGGCTTGAACGTACACATTTTACCAGATCTGTCACACGGCTACATGTTCAACTATCACCACGGAAATACTGCCAGCAACCGCAGCAGGAGCAAGAGATACCAAGAGCATGCAAGAGCAAACAGCAGCAATGGCAACAAGCACCGTTTCGTAGCCAAATCATAGCTACAACGGGCGCTGTTTCAGGATCGTATGCAGCCTGCATAAGAAGCCCAGACAAAGAGGAGGGGATACAACAGAAGAAAAGACAGCGGAACTGTTTCTCCATATTTTCCTCTTGAAGCACAAGACTTTCAACTACTACCACAATTTACCACAGCTGTACTGTGTTTCTCTGTTTTTGCTATCTCTTGCTAGAGCTGCTAGCTCTTCTTCCAGGGGAACTACAACGACCACAACGCCATCACGACCCCTGAGAACCTTCTGAACCCCCTACCGCTTCTCTTGAACTTCTCTTCGAAAAACCTGTCAGGTTTCAACTGTGCCTGAAAGACCGAAAAACTACGTGGATGTGGACGATAGCGATGAGGCAGACATTAAAACGAATGTATTTCCTGTTCCCTATCTCTTGGAGCAAGCGCAATATTCACAGCTGCAGAATCCTCCAGGCATTCTGACCATTCTAGACACAAGTTAATTTCATGTATATAATTTTGTTTGTTCATGTTTCATGTTCGTTCATGTTTGTTCGCGAAGTCCAGGGTTTCCAGGGCTTGTGATGTCCAGCAGGCTTTTCCTAGCTTCGACCAGGTCCCCTCAGCAAAATCGTCGGTGGTGGACGCTGAGCCAAGCCCGGAAGTGGTGGCAAGTCCCAACGAGGCAGGATCAAAAAGGATTTCAACATGTTTCAACCTGAAATTCCAGAACAAGTTCTACCAGGTTCATCCAAATCCCATATATGTATTGTATCATGTTTGTAAACCTATGCATATAGATGCCAATGAATCATTGTAGTTCAACCACTCTCAGCTAATAATCCCACCAGAACGATACAAGCATACTCAGATGTGTTGCCAGATTGAAAGAAGCAGGGCGAGCAGGGCTCCATAACAGAGTTGCCATGAGTTGCCTAATTGTAATCCAAAAGCGACACGACATGCATTGCTCTACAAAGATAGGATCTACTACTTGAGGTCTAGAGTGCCCCCCTCTTGAGGGTCAAGGGTCTAGGGCCAGGGGTCTAGAGTGGTTATATAGAGTATTGTATTGTAGACTTTTTAAGACCCCTGTAGACCTTTTGAGTTTGGCTTTTGAAATGCACTGTTCTTGAACCCCACTTTCAGGAGCTCATCATTTTTTGGTCCACCATATATCGCCTATCATGTGGGTTGGAAGCAAAAAACGTGGAATTCTGAAAGAGAAGTTCTGGAACATGGTCAATTTTTAAATTGTGTTTTGCAAATCAATCATCGCCCATCCATTTGCGAAAATCAATCTTAAACCATGCCCAGGGGTTCCAAATCCTGAGAGACACGTTCAGAACCATTTCGTATCGATTGTTGGCAGCGAGGATACTCTTTTCAAAACTCCTTGAAACATGCGAAGACAATTCTCAGTGATTGATCACTCACGCTCTCTGAATATTGTGCAATTTGAAACTCTCCTCATGGCATTCCAACTTCTAAACAGCCCGAGCCCAACTTCCAAAACATCCAGGTGCCGGCATTTTCGGGGAAACATCAGTCTGGGTCCTCCGTAAGATCAACTTTTGGAAACAAGAACGTAGATGGGCCAAATACTCCTGGGATGAGGAGGTGCAAGGAACAAGTAAAAATACAAGTATACACATATGTGTACATATATACACCCATCCATCGATCGATCCATTTATCCATCCATCCATACAACCATCCATCCAACCATCCATCTACTCCATTTTAAAAATGGATGGCGCTAATTTTTGAAATGCGCCATCTATAGACCACTTGAGGGATGGGATGTTTTGCGCCATCTATAGGTTCCCGACACACGTGGTTGAAAACAACCTGTTTTCCTCCAGGTTAGTTTAAACTTAGTATTAAGATCTGGGGTCCTTTTTTTTGGAAAACCATAATTGTGGATTGCGCCATCTATAGGTTGCCACTGCGTTCCATGTGTAAAGGGAAAGGGAAAGGAGGAGGGAAAGGAGAATGGAGAAAGGAGAAAGGAAAAGGAGAAAGGGAAAGGAGAAAGGAAAAAGGAAAAAAGGAAAGGGAAAGGAGAAAGGGAAAGGGACAGAGAGAGGGAAAGAAGAAGGGGAAGGAGAAAAGAGATAGGGAAAGGGAAAGGAGAAAGGAGAAAGTGAAAGGGAAAAGGAGAAAGGGAAAGGGAAAGGAGAAGAGGAGAAGAGGAGAAGAGGAGAAGAGGAGAAGAGGAGAAGAGGAGAAGAGGGAAAGGGAACGGAGAAAGGGAAAGGAGAAAGGGAAACGAGAAATAAGGGAAAGGAGAAAGGGAAACGAGAAATAAGGGAAAGGAGAAAGGGAAAGGAGAAAGGAGAAAGGAGAAAGGAGAAAGGAGAAAGGGAAAGGGAACGGAGAAAGGGAGAAAGGGGAAAGGAGAAAGGAGAACAAGGAAAGGGGCAAGGAGAAAGGAGAAAGGGGAACGGGAAAGGAGAAGGAGAAAGGAGAAAGGGAAAAGGGAAAAGGGGAAAGGAGAAAAGGAAAGGGGAAAGGGAAAGGAGAAGGGGAAAGGGGGAAGGGAATGAGAAAGGGAAAGGAGAAAGGAGAAAGGGGAAATGGGTAAAGGAGAAAGGGAAAGGGGAAAGGGATAGGAGAACGGGAAAGGAGAAAGGGAAATGGGACAGTGAAAGGAGGAGGGAAAGGGGAAAGGAGAAAGGTGTATGTGTGTGTGCGTGCATATGATCTAGGGTCAATTGCCCAATTTCGGTAAGTTTTTCCCGGTGAATTGCCGGTGAATCCTGTTATTTACAGCTCGCTGTGTGCATTTTTGCCTCCCAAAGTGAATTGTGCCATCTACAGTGCATGGTTAGTGTCTGCGTGTGCGTGCATATGATCTAGGGTCAAATGCCCACGTTCGGTAAGTTTTTCCCGGTGAATCAGGTTATTTACAGCTCGCTGTGTGCATTTTTTGCCTCCCAGAGTGAATTGCGCCATTTGCAGTCCACAGTTAGTGTATGTGTGTATGTGTGCTTGCATATGATTTTGGGTCAAATGCCCAATTTCGGTAAGTTTTTCCCGGTGAATCAGGTTATTTACAGCTCGCTGTGTGCATTTTTTGCCTCCCAAAGTGAGTTGCGCCATCTGCAGCCCACAGTTGGTGTATGTGTGTATGTGTGCTTGCATATGATTTTGGGTCAAATGCCAAATTTCGGTAAGTTTTTCCTGGTGAATCGTGTTATTTACAGCTCGCTGTTTGTATTTTATGTTTCCCAAAGTGAATTGCGCCATCTACAGTGCCCAGTTAGTGTATGTGTGTGTGCGTGCATACCATTGTATGTGTGTGTGAGCCACATTTGCTTCAAAAATATGGCTGTATTGAGTTTGAAGATGGCAGCTCCACCGGCAGTAGCCCTGGTGCAAAATTTGGTGAGAATCGAAAAAAAAGAAAGCAATCGCAATGCAATCGCTATTTACCAAAATTAGCGATGCTATTCGGGGTCGCACCATCTGCCAAAAATAGCGATTTTACGGCCAGGCTGCGCCATCTACCGGCGCTATTTATTTATTTTTTTTGCGCCATCTACTTTTTTTTGGTGTATCTATCTTCGTCATATATCTAAGGTGCTCTTGGCAAGTATTTGGATGCAGTGGGGTCTGACGAGGTTGAAGCCACCAGCAAAAGAATCACAACAACGGTTCATCTCCAGGACTTGCATTTCAGACCCCAAGTCTGCAAGAGCGCGGGTAAATCCAAATTAAGTCACCTGCAAGATGTGAGAACCAATCAAAAGAACAAATAAACAGGGCCCGAACAAAAATTTGGCATCAGGTGCCTTAGTGGAGCAATGTCAAGAACCCTCTTGCTCTTCCTGTTGAGTCCCAAGGTGCTTTCAACAACGCTTTTGCTACGGTCCCTAGCTGCTTCTTTGCTGGCGTTCGCGGGGCCCACACTGGTTTAGATGCTCTTGTGGGCCTTTCACATCAAATAAGTTTTCTGCTGACGTACTGTAAGTTTTCGCGAAGCTTCCGCGTCCACTGTCGTTTGCGCAGCCCTTCGCCCATGTTTTGCAAGCATTTCGCGGGAGCTGAGTTTCACTTCACGCACACATGACAGGTCAGACTTTGTTTTTTTACAAAACTTTCCGAAACGTTTTGAAGTTGCTCATTTGGATCTTCCTCCTCAGAGCATAGTGAGTTTTCTGTTTTTTGGCCTTCCTCAAAAGCATCGAGATTAAGAGACTCCGGAAATGGCAACAAGAAATGTGTGGTATCTCACCAGTGGACCCAAATGCATCCTCCCATCTAAGCGTCCTCGAGGTTTTTCATCTGCGTTTAGCCCGTCTACAACAAATCAAAACAAAAATCAGTGCCGCACAGAAAAACATAGCGCATACGATTAATGTGAAAAGTGCAGCTCCAGCGCTTTACATGTACCTGTTCAAGCCCTTAGGTTAGGTAGCGAAACGGCTTCAGACCCTGAGGGCTGAAGGTCTGCTTCAATCTAAAATTTCTTATGTTTAGCCTCCTACAAAACCATTGAAGGCCCCACTTTTAGGGAATTTTAAGGATCTACCCTGCAGTAACCAACCCTTCCCCCCAAGTAGCTCATCCCATCTACAAAGCCTACGAGACGAATCTGACCCCCTAAAATGTTCACAGGTCCCAAACCCCTTTCTGTGTTTTGTATTGTTTTGTCACCATTCAGCACAGCTCTGAGCCTAAGGGCACGAAGGACCCTTCCTGTCAATCCCATGTTGTGGATTTCAGCAACTCAAGATTCGATTCTGCATTAGTATTTCTGTCAAGACCTTGTCTCCGGACTAATTCATTCCGGGATGGTCTTTTTTCTCCGGGTATTAGTTTTCATGGCAAAACCATGCAAAACCTTATTTTTGGCTTATTTGGCCTTATTCTCCTAGAATGTGTATTATTCTGTCAAACCATGTCGAAAGCTTATTTTGGGGTTATTCAAGCTTATTTTCTGAAAATTAAATAACCCCTTATTAAGCCTTAACAAGGCTTAATTAAGCCCAAATAGCAGTTAAATTAGATTCTTATTCTGGCCTTCTTTCAGGCTTATCTTGTTGGGGGGGTTCAAAGGGAGAGGGTGCCATTTTGTGAAATGTGAAGAATTGGCATGCTACTGTATAAGTAATGTGTCATTTTTTTTGTGCGGGGGCGCTTCACAGGTATGACCACACCGGTTGCCCAAGGTGTTTTGGACATGTGATTTTTCGACATCGAAGCTGTGGCGATCTTTCTTGGACATTGTTCTGTTTTATTTGTTTTGCGGAGGGTTTGTGCTTGCGCCCGCCATTTCCCAGCGAGGTAAATATGCAAATGTATGTATACAAATGTGAAGAATGGATCAGAACGGCAAAGACTAGTATTTTTTCTTCAAGCGCCTTTTCATGGCAAATATCGGGCGCCTGTAAAGGTGCTGGCATGAAAGTACCGACGGTACGGCCGTCACAAAAAGAGTTCGCAAAACCACCTGCATTCCTAAAACATTCTTTTAAAAGAAAAGCTAAAACACGCCTGTCCCAACTGACCTTTGTTGCAAGACTTGACCTTGTCACTGTTGTGGTTGCTGGGCGCTCTTCAACATACGAGTATGAGTAGCCCGAAAAGGTATGAAAAGGTCCCGTGTTGACGGTGTTTCTATGTGTTGATAAGATCTGAGAAAAACCCTTGGTGTTTTGGGTTTTTGGTTTTTTGTGCTGCAGCAAAAGACTTATTTCATTAAACCACCATTAAACCACCATTAAGCCACAAAAACAAATTCCAGGGCCCTGGAGCAGTAGTATGTGCATTCATACACACACATGTCTTATATAATATTATATATAATATATATATATATACACACACATACACTTTTCACATAACATATAATTACCTCTGTGCATTTTAAACACATCTGTATATCATACTCATGCCCTACAGTATGTACAGATATCAAATGGCATTATCATGTTCCAAGCCGCACGCCGCCTTTTAGATGCATCCCAGCTGCCACAAAACAGCATGCTGGTACATTTGCAACTCGGCCCTTTGTGACCCCAGTAAGGGCCCCAGTAGCTCGCAGAATCTCGCAGATACACGATGGCGACGCTGCTGCCAAGTTCAGGTTCTCGAACATTCCAAAAAGAGGCCGGCAGAAACGACGCTGGCTGAGGAGAAGAAGGACAGGGAGACAAGAGAGGCAGACAACAAGGGGCAAGAATGAAAAGAGATGAAACGAGTCTATCCACCTAGGTCTTCGCAAGCAAAACATGGCGATTCGATGTGAAGGGCAAAACTGCTTGGCGTGAATTGCAATCCGCCGGTGGGGGGAGACGGAGTTGCACAATGCATTGGCAGGAATCGAAGCCAAAGAAGAGAAAATGAGGTCACAAGTCGTCACAGCCTTACTTGTCATATTTTGTCAGATGTGACTAGTTGAATTCAAGTTACTTCCTTATCTCATGAAACTTTAAGCCACCCCCCCCCCAATGCTTCCCCCCCTTATCCCTAATTTGTATCTAATAGCAAAAACGCCGCTAATAAGCGCTTATTAGCGCTTTTCTTAATCAACAATTAATGTTGCGCTAATAAGCCCTTATTAGCGACGAAAGTGTTTTCGCGCTAATAAGCGCTTATTTGCTTAAAAACTGGTCGTTGTTGCAAATAAGGTGGTTTTAAGCTAATAAGTGCTTATTAGTTTTTTCCCCCTCCGTAGAAGTGCTTGCTAATAGCGCACTAATTCAAAATGCTATTAGTGCACTATTAGCACTCCATGTAATCTGCATTTGGTCACCAATGAGAAATGATTGTTAAATAATCGAAGGAAGTTTAGAAGTCAAACTTCCGACAATATGGACAGATGAAAAGCAGAGCAGGGCAGAGGCAGAGAGAAGAGAAAGATTAGAAGAGAGAAGAGTAGAAAGAGGAAGAGTCAGAAGAAAGAAGATGCAGATGCGCGAAAAGGTAGGAAAGTCGCGAAACACTGTGTTTTTCCAATTGGCTCCGGAGGGTCGAAAAGTAGGCTCGCTAAAGCAGCACGTGCGGAGCCAGCTGGCCAGATGAGAGATGAAAAATTGCACGCCATTGTGGCGCGAAGCACATTTCCAAGTCAAAATGTACAAAACACACCCCATGGTCGGACCACTTTTGGAAGTTGAGATGTAGAAAAAGTGCACGCCTTTGTGGCGCGAAGCACATTTCCAAGTCAAAATGCACAAAACACACCAGGTGCGGACCACTTTTGGCAGTTGAGCTGTCGAAAAAGTGCACGCCTTTGTGGCGCGAAGCACGTTTGCAAGTCAAAATGTACAAAACACACCATGCACGGACCACTTTTGGCAGTTGAGATGTCGAAAAAGTGCACGCCGTTGTGGCGCGAAGCACATTTCGAAGTCAAAATGTACAAAACACACCATGTACGGACCTTTTTTGGAGGTTCAGATGTCGTTTCGCGTGGCAGGCGCAAGGGATTGTGGACCTTGTCAAAAATGAGCAAAACGTGGGGGGTTTGTAGCATTTTCAACTACAACCATCACTACACTACACTACACTCCAATACATTACGCTACACTACAACTACAACTACACCTTCACTACATTCTATCTACTACACTACGCTACGCTCCACTACACTCCACTACACTCCTCTACACTGCACTCAATTACACTCAATTACACTACACTACATTACACTACACTACACTACACTACATTCCACGACACTCCACTACACTACATTACACTACACTACACTACACTACACTACACTGCACCACAGATAGACAGGTAGACAGATAGACAGATAGATAGATAGATAGACAGATAGACAGGTAGACAGGTAGACAGATAGACAGATGAAAGAGGGACAGATAGACAGATAGATAGATAGACAGATCGATAGATAGATAGCTAGCTGGATAGATAGATAGATAAATAGCTAGATAGATAGGTAGTCAGAGAAAGAGAGAGAAAGAGAGAGACCTGAACCACCTTTCGGTCCATCAGGAGCTTCGCTCTGCCATCCGTGATTCACAACAACCAGCCTCTCCTATAGGTTTCCTATTTTTGAAACTTCCGCCACCGCCTTGTGCGGTACTACTGGTAAATATGTTCTTTTTCATACCCAATAATGAATCATCCTTCAAAATTGCTCCAAAAAGAACCCATTCATTCACACATTGATAAATTAGGGATGAATTTGGGAAAATTAAGAACATTAGGGAAAATTAAGAACATTAAGAACGTTTGGGAAATTAAGAACATTAGGGAAAATTAAGAACATTAGGAAAGATTAAGAACATTAGGGAAAATTCAGAATATTATGGTAAAATTGAGGGGAAAACTAAGGAAAAAATCAGCACATTAGGGAAAAATCAGAGAATTAGGGAAAAATCAGAACATTAGGGAAGATTTCGAAAATTAGGGAAAATTAAGAACATTAGGGAAAATTAAGAACAGCAGGGAAAATTAAGAACATTAGGGGAAATCACGAACATTAGGGAAAATTAGGAACATTAGGGGAAATTAAGAACTGGACTAGATGGTGACTACGTTCACATCGCTTCAGACCGTGAGGCATGGAAATCCCTTACTCCATGCTTCTTGAACTGGCAAGATGTGCCGCTGCTCCGGTACAATGTGGAGTTTTTGGATGCACAACCCTGGGACCATCCCA
>Ga0126342_10017641_pt1 | contig 12324 bp, 9 predicted proteins | sample Cyp1metagenome_FD_92528 | JGI IMG/M metagenome (GOLD analysis project Ga0126342, IMG submission 92528) | Coral microbial communities from Lord Howe Island, Old Settlement Bay, Australia - Cyphastrea 1 metagenome | ecosystem: Host-associated > Invertebrates > Cnidaria > Coral ... | reverse complement strand
TTATATACAATATATGTACAATATATATATACAATATATGTACAATATATATACAATATATATACAATAATATATATATATATATATATATATACAATATATACAATATGTATATATACAATATATTTACAGTATATACACAATATGTATACAATATATGCAATATATTTTCAATATATACACAATATGTATACAATATATACAATATATACAATATATACAATATATACAATATATACAATATATACAATATATACAATACATATACATATATATATATATATCATTAAATGACTTCACCCCGGTTAGTTGTTTCGCTAATGCCAGTAACGCGCAGGAATTTGGAGCAGCTGGGTGCTAAGATCGGTATCTTAGCCATCGTGGTCTGTGTTTTGGTCTTCATCATTGGCCTCTTGGTGAAATGGTTCGTTTCACCGCTGGAAACCGGAAATGGTTAGCCATATTTTGGGTTGACAAAGCACCAATTTCTGGTAATTTTGAGGAGGATTTACTCTTGTTCTACTAACATTAGTTGGGTTGGTGGTGGTGGTGCGTCATTTACCCACACTGTGCAAAACCCGTATCCTCAGGGGACTCGCAATTTCCGCCGCTTGTATCATGTTCATCGCTTTTTTGAGACCAATGGTCCGCAACATTTCCAGTTGTTGAACAATGATTCCGAATCAACGAAAGGTATTTTTTTGGTATTTTCATGGTATTTTTCATGAAACCCAGATAGGTCCAGATAGCATTTAGTCACTAAAGGTCCATCAGTTTGAAGATCAGATAGTAGCAGGAGCCGAAGAAGTTCTGTGGGGCGTTTGGTGCATTGATTTTCCATGGCTTTGTCACTGATTGAACATGGGTGTATGGGAATTATACGGAATGGGAACATGAATCTATGGCAAGAAAAAAGTGGGAACATGAAGATGTATCATGATGTATCAGTGGATGGAATGGGGTACCTTATTTTATGACAGATCGACAGACCCATATTGACTCATAATGACTCATATGTATAGAAATATATTACACATGATAGTTGTTTTATCCAATTTTCATCCATTTGATTGTGGCATATACATGTGCATATATCCACACAATTCCTTTTTGATTTTACCTGTGCTACATCTACATACCACACATCTTCGTCCACACGTAAGCCGGAGTCGAGTGCTGAGGAGTAGTTTTAGACCGAAAGGATTTGGACAACTTGGATTCGCCATCCGCACTTTACATGGTGTGGGGACCTAGTGAAACCGGTTCGCCCATGGCAAAGTTGGACAGCGGCTGCTAGTTGATGTTGTTGATGCGGTGAAAAATGATACGTCGAAGTTCCAATGATATAATGATATGCACATAATTCACATAATGTATATATATAGTATATACATACATGTATATATGGCAAGCTGTGGCGAACATAATCTGATAGGATCTGGGAGGATATGGTTTACCATCATGTTTGTTTTGAAACTTTCCAGGTTCCAGGTCCATGTCTAATGCGAGGCAGGAGTGGATATTCGGAAATTCCGAGTGTACATTTTATGCGGAGAAACCTCAGAGGTGTTATCGAGTTGCTGAGAAACTTACACATATCACCTTGATAGGACGCAATGTAAACTGACACGTGGTAATGACCAGATTTACAGTTGTGGACTTTCTTTGAAACACTATATATATACATATATATATAGTTTATAGTTATAATTAGTATTAGTTAGTCATGGATCTAAATACTTCCTAAGACTCAAGAAGATACTTGCCCATACTTACCCCACTAAATCGTAGCCCAAATGCTCCCTCAGCAGGTACTTGCATAAGTAGGGAGTGGTTTCATTGTTTGAAACAACAGATTTAAGTGGTACTTGAACAATGACAACATCTTTGGTTTTATCCCTTAAAATACACATTTATTATTATTGTTTTTATGGTATTGTTCAAACCAAATACATGGTTATCTAAAACATATTTGAACAATCCATGACAACAAATACATTTTATGGTTGTTATAAACCATTTGAACAATCCATAACAACAAATATGTTATCAATATTGTACATATTTGAACAATCCATGATATGGTTTATAACAAATAAATGGTTTATAACAAATAGCAATATCACTATTTGAACAAATACCATGGTTTCAAACGTTTTATGATCTTAGTGAAGCAATGTCAGCCACAAACCACGCCTTTTACAAAACACGATGCTTCATCCCCTGGGCGACAGATTTTATAGCTGGCGATGTTGCCGCAGAGCAACTAGCAACTTATAACCCAGCGTAACTGGGATACATTGGGATTTTAATGGGATCCAAAATGGCGGTTGAATGGGATTTTAATGGAATTTAATATGATATAGCCTCTGCTAATTTGTTACAGTTTGCTATTGAACATGTCCCGTAGAAATAGTTGACTTACCTATTATATTCATGGTGATGTTCCATAGTTATGTAAACGTTTACCAGAGGGTATGTGTAACGCAGTTGCTATCTTCAGGATAAATCCGTGAACATGGAACAACTGCTGCAATTCCTGATCTGATTGGTGGTTTCAAACATTTTTAATTTCCCATAATATATGGCATAAACCTTCCCATTGACTAATATTTTTCAGAGGGGTTAAACCACCAACCAGTGATCATTCACCAGGAATAGTGGTGAAGTTATTGAAGTCTCCAGCTTTCTTCAACCTATATATCTCAATATCGAACAATCCAACTGAACTTGTTTCTTCAACAAACCGTAAAAGCATCAATCTACCCTCTGGTAAACGTTTACAAGCAACTATGGAAAGATCCACCATTTTTGATGGATAAATCCACTATTTCGACTGGGCCATTTTCAATGTCGCAAACTGTGAGTCATTTCCAGGGGCTATATCATATTAAATCCCAGTAAAATCCCATTAAAATCCCATTAAAATCCCATTAAACCACCATAAAATTCTATTATTATCTATTTTTGATGGTTAGCAAGCACCACCAACCAGTAGTCGCTGGCCGGGTTTCTGCCGAGGTCCTGATTGCAGTGACCCTTGCGGTGGCAGCGATTCCCGAGGAACCGAAACGATGAGAGACATCACCAACGATGGATGAAACGAACGTGGAAAGGATGGATTTTCTTGGGAGAAAAAAACATCATAATGGTTAACAATGGTTGTTAATGGTTAATAATGGTTAACAATTAAGAATGGTTAATAATGGTAATCATCCATGAAACATGAGACTGGGTAAATTATCGATTTTGTGATTATGAAATCTCCATTCAGAATGATTGGGATGATGAAATCACCATTCGATTTTCTTTGGATTTCACCACGAAACAGCGGGAGAGGGGATCGGACCCCGAACGGCGCAAGCCATGGAGGTTTCGTTCGGAAAATCAACGTTCGAATCTTGGGATTTTCGGACATTTTTTCCACGTTTTTTTTTTTTGTACCGGAGGGTATCCACGATGAATTGTTGGGGATTCTCCATTGAACATTGGGATATGATTGTTCTGTGCAAGTGTGTTGTTTTTTGCCACATACCCTCCGGTAATTGGGGATTTAAGCATGAAACATGGGGATATGTAATCTGTCAATTTGATCATGTCCGATACTCTAAGATAGCCATGGAATAGCCAGCACATTTTATAGGTAAACACGGACATCATCTACAAAGGAGCTATTTTCCCATAGCTAATAGCTAGCTATGGTCGATTCCCAGAGGGTAATAAGCAGCAAAGATATTCAATAAGGTGAAACTGACAGCCGATTATCATATGGTTGGTTCATGTTGGTTCCTTATCCTATCTTATCCTACTATCCCATTTTATCCCATCACAGCCCATTGATTGGTAGTTAAACTTTATTTATTCAAAGGAGCCTCAAACGTATGGAAATGTACATATATCTAGCAACCCAAAGCAAGAAAAGTTAGAAACCTGAAACTTATGGGTGGAAACACTTGTTCGACATGTGTTTTTGGGTTACAAATGACCCCATTTGTTGCTGAAAATTCCCCCAAAAAAATCCCCATTTTTTTCCGCCATTTTTCTTGATTCAACCGTACATTTTTTGTAGATTAAATCACAATTTTGTTGATTAAACCACCATTTTTGTTGGTTAAACCACCATTTGTGTTGCTTCAACTTCCCTATGTTTACTATTTTTCGGCCGAAAACTCGGTCAGGGCATCCCACTGTGTGTGACCATCTCGTTATCCATCGGATGCAGCGACATGGTGTCCTGGCGGATACCAACCATTGATGGGGATAGGGGATATACAGTGGGTATATGTATGAAAGGCCCAGAAAGTGGATGTAGCCAAATGTAGCCATGCTATAGTGCACCCAGATAGATATTATATATATATGTATACATATGTATATATGTATATATATATATATGTATTATATGTATGTATATACCTAGTACAAGCGAGATAGCAATAATTATGTATATTTGTGTTTGGTAAAAAATCAACTTTTGGAGGGGTCAACACTCAAACGGAGCTTTTTTGATGAGACGGAAGTTTTTGGATTTTGGATGGTTCCAGCAAATTGTGATGGTTTGAGTGGAATGGGATTTTGTCAATTCCGCAGGTGTGGCGGAGACTTTCGCCGCATGAAGAACGCATAACTCATGCGTCCAGCTTGAAAACCTCTACCAAAAAAGTGACAGACTGCCGTTTGGTTGGGAATTTATGCTGTTTCAGTCTGAAACAACATAAATTCCCAACCAAACGGCATAAATTATTTTGGTTGTTTTCAATGCATATTTGGACTTTGACATGCTATATACATATATGCCCATGTTCTCCAGGGTGTAAGAATATCAGAAAAGTGCGAAAAATGCAAGAATGGCAGCTGACCCCGCAACAATCCCGCCAAACAGTTGAAACGGAAGTTTTTGGCTGAGACGGCATAAATTATTGAAGCGACAATAATTTCTTTAGCCTGGGCTGGCGGAAGAAATTTGACCCAGCCGGCAGGTAGTGGTAAATCCCTCTGGTAAACTAACTTAACTATGGAGAATCACTATTTTCATAGGTAAATCAACTCTCAAGGGGTCATTTTCTATAGTTATGTGAGTTTATCAGAGGATACTGTAGTAGAAATTCTTGGAGTATCATGGGAGTACACTAGTCCTGACGTCACTCGAAGGATGGGACATTTTGTTTATTCGGGGAATCATCCCCAAACGTTCGCAAGTTTCAGTTATTTCAACGTTGGTGAATCATTATACCCTCTGGTTATGACTAACAGTTTGCTATTGAACATGGCCATTGAAATAGAGTGGAATTTCCCATGAGAAATGGGTGGATTTTCCATAGTTATGTAAACGTTTACCAGAGGGTAATTCAGCCAGATTGCAAGTGTTCAACAGATAGTATGTCTTGTTTGACATTTGTGCTGGGAATTGTTTCAGGTGCGACTTTAACAAAAAATCATGGGATAAGCAATGCTATGCGAATGTTTGCATGCGAATTCACTTAGGTGAACCAGCACGTGTTGGTTCGTGTCTTGGAGAGCAGGGCGGGGTTGGTGGAGGGGGGGGTTGGGGGGTTGTCCGTTAAACAGGGCAGTTTTCCATATGGAGGTTTGTTGACATGGCATAATGGGGCTACCCCACATCCAAGTCATGGACCATGACTTATTGAAGCAACCATGGTCATTTGGGATCTTGGGGACTCAACCCCAAAAGTAGAGAACCATAGAACAAGATGTTCCCCATTGAAGTGGCAGGGCCTAGGGGGTATACTCCATTTCTGGACATAACATTACATTACATACAAGTACATAGAATGGGGAACAAAATGGGGATCTAATCTTCACAAATGGAATAGATGCTAGAAATGATGGCCGGTTGATTACATGGGTTGTACTCCTTGGTTCTCCGTGGATCATGATAGTCAGACATTCACTAGGATCAGGGTAAAAAAAAAACCAGGCATCGTGCAGGCAACAACTGTACCAGAAAGTCCAATAGATTTCTGATTTGGACGATATTTCACCAGGGCTTTATCTCTTTAGGTATATATGTTGTACCCTTATAAACAAACCAACAACCATTGGATCTGCCATTGAAAAATATCACATATACAACCAGTAATACCACGTTTGGATATGTTCCGTCCAACTTCAACCAAGAGATTTTTCCGAGTATCGTATAGACTATACGAGTTTTGTTGAACCACGTTTTACACGGTTTTATATACCTTAAACCAACAGGGCTTGGTCAATGTCCTGTCTTGGATTTTGCACATCACATTCAAATATTTCTTGGAGATTTTATATACCCTCTGGTTATGACTAACATAGCCATGGTATAGATGGCCCATAGAAATAGATGGTTTACCTAGCTATAAAATGGTGATTTTCCATGGCTACTTCGGACATCTTTGTGACATCTGCTATCCCTAAAAATCCACCGGTGAATCGAATCATTGTCCCGTTTTTCATATGGCTAAGACTTGAGGGTATAAATACCCTCTGGTGAACTAACATAGCAATGGAAAATCACCATTTTTAGTAGGAAAATCCACTATAAATGGCCATTTTCAATTGCTATGTTAGTTCACCAGAGGGTATACCACCTTCAAATATCCCACCAATATCCCATGAAAATTAGCCCATCATAAGAATTATCCCATGAATTACCATCTGGTTATGACTAACAGTTCGCCATGGACAGATCCACCCATTTTATAGTTAGGTAAACCATCTATTTCTATGGGCCATGGCTTAACCATGGCAAACTGTTAGTCATAAGTAGACAGTACATCATATTAAATCCCATCAAACCACCATAAAATCCCATTAAATCCCATTAAAATCCCATTATTATCCCATGAATCAAATCAGAGACCACCTAATTTTTTCACCGCTTTTCTCGAGGAAAGCTGGCGGCAGTGGAGACTTTGGGTTCCGCCTCGGTGATTTGCAGCGACAAAACAGGGACCTTGACGGAGGGCAAGATGACGATGGCGCCATGGCTGCCATGGATGATGAGTTTTCGTCAGTTTTGTTTGGGGAGATTTGGGTATATAACCGTCGAACAAAAAAGTGGATTTATTGGGGATTTGGCTTGGCTTTGACCATCAAAACATATGGATATATGGGATGTTTAGATTGATATGTGGTTTTCACCATCAAAAATGAGGATATAGGTGGATATAATCGATCAATGAATATAAATGATGGTTGGCAATGGTTGGCGCTTTGGAGATATGGAGGTATGATGAGATATGTCAATCAATGGGATGTGTGTATGATATGGTATAAGATGGCGAAATATGAACTGGGATTCAAGTATCACGATACCGCTGTTGGTGGATTGGTTTTGGGATTTGATGGCCTTAGCCATCATTAAAACAGGGCGGCAGAACTGTGGGGTTTCAACTATCAAACATATGGGCATATCATTGATATGTGATGGTTGATGACTAGGTGGTCATTTCTTTATATGTTTGTGTTTTTTGTTTAAGGGCCTATAGGGCTGAAAAAAACATCACAATATGGGTAGTAGAGCATACAACTGACAGTTGATGGTTGATTAATGATTATGTGGGATTACTCTATCCAGTATTCATTGGACGGTGGGTGGAGATTTTCCAGAGTGGAGATGATGACAACATCTTTGGAAAAGGTGGGACAATATGTACTTTAAGAATAAGGTGTAGAACAACCATCTGGAATACATGGAAGACATCTCTGGAAATTCTAGGATCCAAGTTGAAGAAAGTGATATTTCAATGATACTTATCTTAGATATAGGGATATAAGATAAGATAGTATAACTTATATAATGGGACTACGATAGGAATTTGATTTTTACTGGGGAACAAGCGGCAAAATATGGGATTGTCTTGCAGCTCCATGGAATTTGAGCAGGAATCGATTCGAAAGATCATAGTGGATGGGTTTGTGGCTGGAGGCTGAAGAAAAATAATTAGTGATGTCATCATGAAACATGGAAACATCTTTTTTTTTCCAGAAGCATCTCACAATGAGATTTAACGATCAAATTCAGGGATACAACCAACATTTATGGGGTGATGGGATATATGACGCTCATGGTGAAACCAACTGGTTAGATCATTCTCTGAGTAGAGCCTGGTTATTGTCCGTATTGTTGATGGTATGTTCAGAAAGGAACCGGTACAGATGCGTAATGAAATTTACACATACGTAGATTTATATAAAGGCTTCAATCTTGGTTTCCATCTGGAATTTTGACCTGAAAGAGGCTATTGAAAACATATCAGGAACTCCTTCATCAAACCCCTGAAATCAGAGTGCAACCATGTGCATTAAAGCTATCCTGGGTTTGCACATGCTAAGATGTGAAGTCTTTTCATGCCTTGAGCCCCATGTTTCTTTCTTAAATCCCAATGTTGGTGGTTCGTGAAATCCCTGTATTTTTTGTGAACTGTTTGAAAGTTGCATTTGTGGTGCGCAAGTCCCAATGTCTTCGGGTAGATTCACATGATGTTTCAACCGATTCAAGCTGGTTGAATGATGGGTTTCTTCATGCTTTCACACGGAGTCTAACATGATTCTCATCACGAAACCATGCTTAAACCATCATTAAACCAGGACTTTAGCATATTTCAAGACAGTTTCACCGTGAAATTTCACCTTTTTGCAAAGTCCTCCAAGGTGAACATGTGGGCGGCGGGCGTCAGCTACGATGTGGCCGGGAAGGGTTTTGATCCCACCGTCGGCAAGATCACCAAGTGCGATGGAGGCACTGGGCATGGTGTTTTTTTTAGCATCGAAGCCATCGCTTTCAAAAAATCAGATAGGGATAGATAGGATCTACCCGGCCTGGTAAACTAACATGCGATTTGATGGTGGTTTAATGGGATCTAATGGGATTTAATAGGATCTACCCTCTGGTTATGTCAACAGTTTGCGACATTGAACATGGCCATTGAAATAGTGAGTTTTCCCATGAAAAATGGGTGGATCTTTCCATAGTTATGTAAACGTTTACCAGAAGCTAGATCCTGCTGATATATTGTTGATATGGTTGATTCAAGATATAAATGCTGCTGTAGATGGTTGATGGATGTTGACGATTCACCGCTGATTTACCTGTTGAACATGGTGATTCTCAAATAATTAGCGATGTAACAAATTACCAAAGGGCAATCCCAAACTTCAATGCCATATCCTCAAGAACAATGCCATATTCAAAGAAAATCATGCACATTAGTACTACTCTACTGAAGCAACCCCCAGAAGGAAAGTAGTTCGCCCCTATTTTAGTATGTAGAGTTTTGCCAACTTCTATTCGTTTTGGGGGCTGCTATTGTATTTTTCAAAAAGTTGGGGGTGTACTATATATACTACGTGTGGGGGGCTATTAGCATCTAGCATTCTATCTTATTTGGAGCTACTATACTTATGTAGTTTAGTATAGTATAATATACTATCATATATATACACTATTCCAACCAATAAGTGCTATACTAAAACTATCATGATAAATGAGTATAGTATAGTACTAATCTATTGGTGATAGTATATTGGTGATAGTATTCTTATGTGATATGCTATAAGTAGTATAGTATACTGAATATACTGGTTGGTGGTTTCAAACATGAATTTTATTTTCCATTTCATATATGGGATAATCCTTCCATTGACGTTCATATTTTTCAAGATGGTTAAAACCACCAACCAGTATACTAAATCTACAACGCATTCGTGACCGGCCCAGCTAAAATCGTTTGAGGTGCAGATGCCACGAGAGACATGGCGGTGCGATCCACATTGCTCTCGGGCATTTTGTGCTGCAACACCACCTTGGAAAAGGCGGCTTCCGCGAATTCCTGGTGGATGAGAGAGCTGAAGTTTTGGGATCTGACATCACCTGGGATATCCTGGGATATTTAAGTTACTGGTTTTAATAGTCCAGCAAAAAGGAGATCCGATTATGGAATATTCATATGCTACTTGCTAGGATTGTACTCATGTTCCACTATATCATATACACAAAATCACACGTTTTCTCTCGGTTCAATCCTAGTTTAAAAATGGCTGGGGAAATGTCCGACGCAGCGTTGCGGAGCAACTCATTGTAGGTAGCAGCCCTGATAGATTAGATGGAACTATCCTATGGAACTGGGTCCAGGATATAGATATAAGTTTAAGTAAGCCATAAATGGAATCACCAAAGTGGAAAATCATGTGATACCCCAGTTCTCACTGTGGGTTATGATCATGCCGGGTCCCGCACCATTACCAATATATCAGTATCATTCTCCATCTCATACCCTCTGGTAAACTAACATAGCTATTGGAAATGGCCATTTATAGTGGATTTTCCCATTAAAAATTGTGATTTTCCATAGCTATGTTAGTTTACCAGAGGGTAATTCCGTTGTATGTCTTACTTTGTATCCAGTTATACCCAGTTCCATATATTTCCAATGACCCTCTGGGAATCATTCTAGTTGTTTCATAATGTTTGCAGATATCATATATTCAAAATAGATTTTGGTAAGAATCCACTAAACATATAGTTAAACGGCAACATGTATGTGAATCAATCTGGTAATTTCCCATATATATATATACATTGCTATATGTAAGAAATTACCAGTAATTACCAGTAGGAACCAGTATATAACTACCAGTGAGATTCATGATACAATCCATTTGGTAAGTTTACAGTATAATGTATACTGGTATACCAAATCACCAAATGGATTGTACTGGTAACTTATAAAGTATATCCAATTACCAGTACAAGGTGGTTTTCCAGTTCGGAATCGCTAAGTTGGGGTTCACATAACTCATCATAACTCACTAGGCTTCATGGTAGATATACCCTCTGGTTATTTAACATGGCCATGGAAAATGGCCCATAGAAATAGATGGTTTACCGTTCTTAAACATGGGTGGATCTTTCCATGGCTAACTGTTAGTCATAACCAGATGGTACCTATACTATAAACCATACTTAAGCCCATTAAGATACCTATACCCCATTAAGTTAACCATAGGATATGTTTATAACCCCAGATCTCTTAAATATCCTATACTTTTCATGGGCTTATAAACCAACAAACAGATCTGGGGACCACCACCGTGGCACCGTAAAGTTTACGCCAGGTGAAAGATCCCGACACCGGTGAGGAGACCTCCGGATGGTTCGGCGTGGTCAATGATCCAAGAAAAGTAGATGCAAAAAAATATCTGGGAATGAATCATCAAACAATATATATATAATATGTATATATATATACATATATTTATATATTTATACATATAATTATATATATATATATATATATATGTGTTTAAGTAGCAAACACGATTTAAACATGTGGATTCGATCATCGAAGATGGAATTTTTACATCATTTGGATCATTTGGCCTCGTGGCGCATCTGATGAAAAGTCCTGCGAATCTGCAGGACATATCAGGACTATCACATGATCCAGGACTATCAAACATTATTAACCATTATTAACCACTATCATCAATGGTGTTATTAACCATATTATTAACCATATTATTAACCATATTATTAACCATATTATTAACCATATTATTAACCATTAAACTAACCATTTTCCATAGTATGGATCACCACGAAGATTCTGACCGTGGGGACCTCCGTGGACCTTTGTCAAACAGGAGAAGTGGGAGCCACGCGGCAACAGCTCAGAGGCACCGATCGTGGTGGCCGCCCGGAAGGTGGGACACAGCGAGAAAGTGTCGGGGCCTCGGGGGTGCCTGGGGTGCCTGGCTTCGGGGACTGGAAGCGGTCACCACGTGGGGCTGGTGAAGGCTGGATTTTGGAGAAAAATCGAGGGATTTTGGATGATTTTGGCATCAAAAAGCATGAAACACATGCGAAACCATGGGGATTTTGATGCAAAACTTGACCATGCAAAACATGGGATGAAGCCATGAACAAATGGGGATTTCACCGGAAATCCAAGCAGAAACATGGCAAAACTATGCTGGTCTGCTCTTGAATGGCATTACCCTCACCTTCCTCCACAACGTTTAACTGTGGGGTTACTAACCACAACGTTAAACCTTGTCTTTATATGATTGCAGAAAATCGGTTCTATCTAGCCACAAACTGTTTCACATCCAGAGAGTGGACTAACATGGACTAACCGTGTTGGCTCAGTCCCAAAGCAGTTTGGGCATAAGTATTGCTATGAAGAGTGGGTGGAAAGGCGGTACAAGAGGAAAAACGCGAATCTGCCCAGAGGTCAGATCCATTTGCAAATGGCAAAATCTGAAGCATTCTTTTTCTAAACGATTTGTTTGGTCCATTTTGAAGTGTGAAAAGTGCGTGAAAATAAC
>Ga0126342_10017640_pt1 | contig 12324 bp, 9 predicted proteins | sample Cyp1metagenome_FD_92528 | JGI IMG/M metagenome (GOLD analysis project Ga0126342, IMG submission 92528) | Coral microbial communities from Lord Howe Island, Old Settlement Bay, Australia - Cyphastrea 1 metagenome | ecosystem: Host-associated > Invertebrates > Cnidaria > Coral ... | reverse complement strand
GTGGGGGTCCGGGGACCGGGCTCATATATATATATATATATGTGTGTGTGTATATATATACATGGTTTATATGATAGACCTGCCTCCGTCTTCCCCCGGCCCATACCCTGGCCTCATATTGGGCGCTCCCACGGGAGCAATACGCGTATTGAGATGTATTGAGGTACAGCCGGACCTCATCACCTACTCCACCTTGTTGAAAGGCTACTGCCAAGTGGGTGATTTGGACAAAGCTCTCCATGTTGCAGCCACCATCAAGGCCGGGAACTCAAAACAAAACCACAGTTGGGTGATGATGATATTAGCGATCACCCAATATACCCGGCCTGGTAATGACTAACAGTTTGCTATTGAAAATGGCCATTTATAGTGGATTTTCCCATGAAAAATGGTGATTTTCCATAGTTAGTTATGTTAGTTTCCCAGAGGGTATTGGGAATAATCATAATATATCATAATCAAATTTCATAATCCATGAACTGGGATTTTGGGCGACTGCTGCAATGTCTAATGATAAATTGTATGTTCGTTGTCCCAATGTCTCCACTGGGCAATGCGTTGTGGATCGTTGTGAATCGTTGTGAATCAACTCGGGCTCGGTTCCCAGCGGAGCGCAGGCATGTGGTATGCAATGCGATGAATTGGTCTACAACACACTGATGGACGGCTGCGTGAAAGCGAATGACCCGCAGCTGCCTTCTGGTCTTTCTTTGGTGGAATCAACATGCATACCATGGCCATTGTATATGTTGACGGTCGCTAAAAAAAGTGTTTATCGATTAATTATATACTGTATATATAAGTATACACCATGATTTTTACCCTCTGGTAGTTTGATATGACATGTGGAAAATGTCCTTAAAATCAATAGGTAAAATCAAACAAATGTTGCTAAAAAATCTTCACAGAACTAGCGAAAAAATTGGTCAGCACATCTGGGACCTCTTGTTCTGAAACAGTCTAAGATGGAGATTGGCAAGAATTTGTCTCCAAAGCACGGTGGTCACAGAGCGCCCTTTACATTCTTTGCCAACCAAACTGAGGCAAGCAAGCAATAATCATCCAGTTCTTATGTGGGTGTGCAAAGTTGAAATTCGCTGGCTGAAAGATTCTGAAATCACTGCTGGTTCGATGCCAACATTTTGTGGTTCACAAATCCTTTCGTTTAAGGTTATAGTATATCCACCCTCTGGTTATTTAACATAGCTATGGAAAATGACCCATTTAGTTCGATGATGTACCTATTAAAAGTTATGATTTTTCATGGCTATGTTGAATAACCAAAGGGTACCATTTTGATCCATTTTGTCTGTCTATGACTTGCTACTGTTGTCTTTAAACAGTTCATCCTTTGGGCTGGTTAAGGCATCTTCAGAGCACAACTGACAATGTTCCCCTCAAAAATAGGAACAGAGAATCATTGTCAAACTAGTTGAGAATCTCTATTTTCTATACATATAAATATAACTACTTATATATATATACATACAACTAGTATATAACAGAACATATATACATATATATTAATTATTTAATTTCCTGGGCACCCCAACATTTTGATGTTTTTTGCATCTTTCGTGCAGCATTGAGGATCTCTCCGCGGGCGTGGGGCTCTTCGCCGAAATGGCCAACGCGGGGATGAAACCCTCCTCCATCACGCATAGCCTCTGGGCTGGGTCTGGGGTATGGTCCATGTTCATGTTGAACAAAAAAAGTCAACTTCATCGCTATTTTTGAAAGGGCTGTACTATTCGCCCTTTTCTATAATGTTTAATTTCTTAGATCTCTTGGTGTGAAGGAAATAGTTAAAGATAACATACTCCCCTCATAGCATTTCAGTATTTCACTGGTGTTTTAAATCTTTAATGATAAAAATCGTTTTTTCAAGATACACATCAAGCTTTTGCCTCGGGATTTTCCGCCAAAATTCGGGATGACGAGTTCACTTCAAGAAACTGATGAGTGCTTAATGGAACTGCGGAACGCCAAATGCTGATGCTTTGTGTTTGATCTCGGGCGAATCTGACTTTCTGCCAATTTTCTTACGGCTCAGGTATTTTCTTACGGCTCTACCAGCGGAATGGCTACAAAGGCAGGGTTAACCGAAGAAGCTTGGGGCTTCGGCTACCAGGCGAAATGTGGCAACATGCTCAGATTATGCTAAGGTAGTTGGAAATTGTGGGAAAACTATGGGAAAACTATGGGGGAAAAATCATGGAACAACTCCCCAAAGCGACTGCTTATTCATTATGTTCCCAAATTGTTGTTTGAATGGGGGTATACCCTTTTTTCAGGCGCACCACCCTAGTTTCAGACGCACCCAAATAGACAAAAACATAGAAACCCGTGTTTCCAAGCTTTGCTTCACGTGTCTTACACAACTTTGTTTCTCAAGGTGACATGTTGGCAGATTGAAAGGCTTACTGGGTCCGAAAAAAAGACCAAGTCTTCAGAGACGCCCTTCATCCATTGCCTGCCATGACATCTTCGACAAGGGGTTGGTAAATGTCCCATTTGGATCCATTTGGAAGATTGACTTAACATTACTTAACACTGCTTGCTGTTTGGTATCGATTCCCCTGCCCATGGGTAGGTAACGCCCTAGACGCAGTGGCGCAGCTTTACCAACACCACGGCAGCATGGCATAAGTCGCAGCTTTGGTGTGGCCATTCCAATGGGTAACATGATGATCCTTCCTGGATTTTGGGAAAGTGATTGGCCTATTTTCAGACAATCTGATGTAGACAGAAGTAGATAGAACATAATAGAACCATCAGTGTTATTATTTATAGGTTTGTATATATATATATACATAATAGAACCATATATATATAATATATCTATAGGAACCATCCAATTTTCTTGTTTGCCCATGGTTAGTTGCTGGTGCAGCTTGAACAAAAGGATTTCACCAAAAAAATCCGAGGTCTTGAGAAGCCCTCCGGCACGGTGGAGAAGGCCTCGCGCGCGGCGGCCAGGCGAGAGAACCGCGCCAAGGGAGGAGCGAAGCGCCTGGACCGAAGCGCTGGATTGGGATGGTTTACCCTCTGGTTATGTCTAACAGTTTGCTATTGAAAATGGCCATTAATAGTGGATTTTCCCATTAAACATGGTGATTTTCCATAGCTATGTTAAATTACCAGAGGGTAGATGGTTGATTCTAGAACCTACCCAGATTCAGAAAATCTTCGCATAGCATGTTTTCGGTAAGAAATTACTAGAATTTTCTCTCATTTTTGAGATATACCTTGGATGTTAGTGACCCCAACACCACTTTGTTTACTGGACAAGATGCCATTGGATGAAGCCCTTTTTGATGCTGATTGTGAACCCGTTCGTACCGTTGATTTGTAGATCATGAGACAACAAATTCGGTACTCTTAGGTACCCCAATGAATGAGGTACCACAGCCATTGATTTAGTCGTGTCGTATCCATGTTGAAGTCGATTCTGACGCCCATCATTCTTGGTGAACATAGTTCACAATTTCTGCTTAAAACGTACACAATGCCACTATTAAGAAAGATGCCGATCAAGAATACTTACATCCATAATATGCAGGTACTTAAATAGGATACTGATAAACCTCTAGATTTGGCACCCCCCATAGTTTTTTGAGGTGGTTCAGAACCCTCATGAACTAGACTTTTACATATTTACCATAAAGATCCATAAAGCCTATAGTTATTGGACTTACCAACTTCACCAAAAAAGTCTTTAAATCACCATGTTCCAATCATGTTCTTAAGCATAAATCACCATGTTCCAATTAATTTCCAGTCATTTGGCAGTGTGTCAAAACCTTGTACCCCTGTAGTTCACATCAAAATAGCTGGGATTTATGGATGTTCATTCCCCTAGAAATGGTATTAATAGGTATTGATCCATACCCATGTACCATATACCAGTAATATACCATATACCACATCACCTTATAGTAGCCATGATAGACCATATACCTAATGGTTGGGTGATGTTCAATGGGGACATTTAATGACCCATTTTTCTCCTGGCTTTTCGCATGTTTTCTCCATTTCCCCAGTGCCACCCAGGCCTCGTAGCACCGGCCGCGCCCGTGGCAACGCCAAGTCGCCGCCGACGCCGCAGCCGCAGCCGCAGGGGCCGCAGGGGCCGCAGGGGCCGGGGCCAGCAGCACCAGGCGGGGTGGTTCCATAGAAAAACTCGTTGGTGGTTTTCCATAATTTATAAGTATGGTTAATAATGGATAACTGGGAGAATATATGGTTAATAATTTGGATAATATGGTTGATTTTCCATTAATATATGGGATCATCCTGATCAATCATGGTTAATAATGGTTGATAATGGTTAATAATGGGAGAATATCACTGGTTGGTGGTTTGGAACATACATTTTCTCCCTATGGATCCAAGTTCCTTCTTAGGAAGTGTTTGGGGTATGATTTGGAGGGTTAAGTACCTTCTCAGACAGTGTTTGGATCCATAAAGATTATTTTCCCATATATTGGGAATTTCATAATCCCAACTGGCGAACTCATATTTTTCAGAGGGGTAGGAATACCACCAACCAGAAAATGGATCAACATGGCCATCCATATCCTATATATATATATATCAATAATATGATAGGGACCTTGAATTTCTATTTTCATAATGGTTATGTTATATAAGTACCATCTTATAACACAGATGGATCTATATGACATATATGATATTGTTATATTACTATACATCATATAGATATATTTAACATCATATACAATTATATGTGAAATATGTGGCTCTATTTATATAACATCATATGTCATCATAATCTATTTGAAACATGTGATATAATTGATATAATTCTATAAGTTAAGATCTTCTACTTATGATGATATCAACAAAGAACAACTGATGTTAGTAAGTAATGTGACATCATAGGTATGATAAAACTTACTATAAAGACGTTTAAACGAAAAACTTATCATCATATGTATATATATATATATATATATTATACTTATGCCTATGCTGAATATGTATATATATATATATATGAAATTTGTGATATAACTATAATTAATTATAGAACTACATCATATAACTATGATGATATGAACCAAAAACCATGGACAAGAACTGTGCCAGGCGCACAGGCTCCAGTGATGATGGGCGCGCCCAACGGTCCCAACGGTCCGGTTGCTGGACCTTGTGGCTCCTGTGGGTCGTTTGGTGCCATGATGGGGCCGGCCAATGGACAGATGCAGCCCGTGCCATGGTGAGACATCGAAAGATTTCCATGGGGATTTCCATGGGGATTTCCATGGGATTTGTGGGACATTTCGGGATTTTCATGAACATGTCTAACATGTCCCTTAAATTTTGGGGAATTTTGATAAAACACCATGGGATTTGATACTGATTTCATGGGATTTGATGGGAAATTGAGAAAACACCATGGGATTTCATGGGATTTCTTGGAAGTTGATGGACATCTATAGGGGATTTTGATGGGTTAACGAGTTGAATTTCATGGGAGATGGGATTTGGGCCGGCCAGATGATATAGCCGCATAGCCGAGATGGCCCACGGCAATTCAACAATGGCTATGGCAAAAATGGAGCATAGAAATACATGGATTTACCTATTAAAAGAACGGTGGTTGTCTAAGGCTAAATTCAAGCTGGAACCCCTTAATCTTTTAATTTTTCTGCGCTTGGAAGATGATGATTTTTTAAGGTTCCAGATTGAAAAAACATGGCGTTTCGTATTACGGTGTAAAGATGGGGATATGATGGGATATAGTGGGATGTGTCAACAATATGAAACTTTGGGATTCACAAATTAGGTATACCTCAAAGTGGTTGGCAGAGATGAGGTTTTATTCCATTAGGACTCAGGTTACGCAATGTGACAAACCCATCCAAATCTTGGTTCTTAGTAAGATATCATCGGATTTTGGAAAACATTAATCACCTATTTCACAAGAGTTTTTTCAGAGACCCCAATCTATCATAACCTATACATTTTTTGACAACCGGAAGCGACAAAAAGCCAGCACGGCTGGCTGGGTCTCTTTATTGGTAAATCATTGGGAGAGTCTGGTGGAAAATCATGGCGGGCCAGATTTCTGCATGATGAAAATATGGAGGTTTCTAGGTGGGAACATCCTGCAAATAGCGATTTTAGTGGAAACATCATCTGTAAATGTATGTTACTTCTGATGTGGGAAGTGTTCCTTCAACTTGCCAACAATGTTGTGAAACCTTAAACGGCGACTCAGCCAGCCGGAAAGGCTGCAGGGGCTCCGGTAACTTTGGGGTCAGGCTCCGGTCATCATGGCATGGCTGGAAAATCCCCGAAGTAAATGAAGGTTGTTCATGGGAAAATCCGGAAAATTTCTATGCGTGATTTCTGATTTCCTAGTGCTATGTTTGATTGATCCTTTCCCCCCTAAAAGTGACACCCCCGATCGAGACCTTTTTTGGGCCTGGACTGGGCTTGAAATCACCCATAGATTGGGACTGGCTAGAATGGAGATGTTCAGTAGTGGGATGGGATTCCTATTGGCTCAATATTCACCACGTCTAACCACGCTCTGACAATTGTCAGAAGCAGGACACTTTCTCATAGGATCCATGTATGGTATATATGGCAACATGGATCATCGATCCCATCAATATATCCCCAATGTTAGCATATATACCATACATAGATCCTATGGGTTTGGGGATGTTTGGGGGGTTCTATCATTTGCAGAAAGTCCCCGGAAGTACCCAGCGCTGTGGCTGCCACTCACTGGCTGCTCAGCTGCTCCAACCTGCACTTCCGAAGCTTCCTTGTAGTGGCCTTGTAGTGGCCTTGTAGTGGCCTTGTAGTGGCCTTGTAGTATGGCTACCATATACGGACCCTGCTTAAATACGGAGCATTTGAACATATACATCTGCCTGGCGATTCATCCTACGAGTCAAGAAGATTACAACCCCATGTATAAGTGGGCGTTCACCCTACTTACCCTAAGCACAAAAAAAACACATCTCAATCACAATCCAATTAATTGTTTTTGTTGCTCATTTCATTACACTAATAATATGTTTTCTTTGATGGTTAAGTTCCAAGCAAACTATGGGACATCACAAAATCAAATCACCCCAACAGGCCGGGGATTGTCATCATCCATGACCTGGAAGTCCTTTTCTTACCCAACCAATCTTTCATGGAATGACGTTGTGGGTACGAAAAAATGACTATCAACATATTGTTCGTCAGTTCGTCATATTCCCCCACCAGTCACCGAATCAAATCCCATCAAATCCCATTCAGATCTGGTTAAATCCCAGTAGATCCCATTTCAATTCGATCAAATTCCATTAAAGTCCATGAAATTCCATGAAATTCCATGAAATCCCGTAAGTTTTGCGGATTCCATTCAGATCTGGCTGCGCAGTAGATCCCCCCGAAAGTGCGAAACCGACCTGGTGGACCTGGCGCCGTGAGGTCCCTGTGGGTCCCTGGCAGCCAGTGACCTGGGGCCAGCCGCGCGGCGTGATGTCTCAAGGGCCCGCGGCCTTTATCGATGCCTCGCAACGGATGCCGCAACAAGGTGGGATGGGACTCGATGGGACCATCGGATTTCACGGGACCATCGGGAGTATATTGATATGATATACGATTATAGGATCCATGGTGCTTGTATATATGCTAACATTGGGGATATATTGATGGGATCCATGTTACCATATATACCATACATGGATCCTATACTGTAGGTATGATTATAGATGATTATATATATATACACATAATTTTATATATGATTTTATGGGATTTTAAAGGATGTTCGATATGGTTTTATATGGTTTTATTTGATTTTATATACATTGAATATGGATTTACATATGACTCTAATTGAGTCTATATGATGATTTATGATTTGATATGGGAATTTTTTCGGTGGGGATATCTTGATGGGCTCATCTGGGGAATTCTACATCTGCCAAGTCAGGTGGTCTTTTTGATGGGGATTTGGAATGGGGAAGCCTCCCTATAAGTATAGGGATGGGGATGGACTATGTATACTATTAATTTCATGGGGATAAGCCTCCTTATAATTTACCCTCTGGCAAATTAACTTGTTGACCCTGAAAATCACCAATTTTTAATGGAAACTAATCTGAACCAACCCCGACAACTGCCAGGGTCTATGTTAATTTACTGGAGGGTATACATAATTTGATGGGGGATTTGCAAGTATAAGGGGCAGCCAATGGCCATAGTCACCATAGTCCATCTTTGCCACCTGCGCATGGGATGACTGGGATGACTGACAAGGAAGTCGACATGCAAACTCCGAGTCAAACGATGGACTGTATATAACCCATAGGATCCATGTATGGTATATATATGCTAACATTTGGAGTTTTTTTGGGTTTCAGAAGCCACACATCTCAAAAATGATAAGGTGATACCCTCTGGTTATGACTAACATAGCTATTGAAAATGGCCATAGAAATAGTGAGTTTTCCCATTAAAAAAATGGTGGATCTTTCCATAGTTATGTTAAATTACCAGAGGGTATAATTTCTAATGTTCCCTTCCCCCTTCTATTAAACACTCGCTAAAGGGTCTCCAAATGGTCTCTAAATATGTATAAAAAATAAATCCCTGATTAGACCATGGTTTCTGGGCGGTGTTTAATATTGGGATGGAGTTTATATACCCAGGTTTAGGGGAATAGTCATCCATCAATAGACATTTAGATATCCATTGCCCCATTGCAATGATTCCATATGATTCCCATTTTGGAATGTACAGTAATGCCATACCGCATGTACATGCATGTACCATCATCATGGCACACAGGGACAGCATTTCTTCAGGATATCTCAGAGTAGCCGACCGGCACCAGGGTTTTGATCCTGAATGCCATAGCCATTTGTCTAAGAGTAGGGATGGTTTCAATGGTCAGGGTATCGTGCTGCCTTGTGCCAAACGGTTTTGCGGATCAAAGTTTCATCATGGCTAGACATGTCTGGGATTTGGCTTCACATAGCTCTTGGTTACAATGCATGATATAGAACCCCAGGGTTCGCTAGTTTCCATGCCACAATCTTGAACATTTGGAATCCCCGAATGACATCCATTGGTTTCGGGTAAAACATTAGTATTAGACACACATTTACCATCCAAAATAGAGGCAATGTCTGTGGTTTTGCTGACCCTGGTTTACCAAATCCCTAGGAGATTATCCATCTTTTCAGTGGCTCTAACCCCAGTTACCACCTACGATTTTTTGTAGATAATCATTGATCCCTTGGGAAAAAAACTAATCCCACCTATCCTAAATCCTGTTTCTTGGTTTTTGAGTCACATCAGAAATATGCCGAATCGGCCATCAGCTATCTATCTTTTTGACACCCTAAAATGAGTTCTCCTCATTTTTGCTGCTGAAGTCATGGCCGAAAAATCGCCATCGCCCTTGGTGCAGGATATATGATGCCCATGGTGGGAGCTCAGGGAATTCCCAGTCGCCCCGCCACCTTTGCCGGGATGGCGCTGGAGGACTTGCAGCCCGGTGATCCTTCAGATGCTGGAGATTTCGCCATGGAAAACGCTGGATTTCACCATGACAAAATGGTGGTTTCATGGTGAGTTAACCATGGAACATGATGATTTAAAGATCAAGAATTATGGTATGGGGATATTGTGGTGATGTAAAATCTCGATGAATTGGATCATGACCTCACAAAAAACATCATTGCTCCTGAAATGGCGTCAAGTTTCGGCTATTTTCAGCTTGGTGAATTGAGATTTTTTCAGGCAGATTTCATGTCGGTAGATTGATGTAAAGGGAAGAATCAAGGTCACCCAAACATGTTTTTCATGTGGGCAACCCAATAACAACATTTTACCATTTGGAGATGGTTATAAAAAAGCACCCATGAAAATGGTGATTTTGGGGATGGCTTACTATTGGGTTTACCACATTAGGGTTTTTTTATATGTAGATTTTGCCTTGAACACATTTCGAGAAGTGGACATTTGATTTCATGTGTCCGCCATGGTTCAATACGAAGTGAAAACGGGTGAGATCTCAATCACGTCACCGAGAAAATGTAGGGCCACACATCCCCAAAATTCAATGCTTGGCAAACAAGAGACACTCTGGTTGGTGGTTTGGAACATGAATTTTATTTTCCATATGTTGGGAATAATAATCCCAACTGACTAATATTTTTCAGAGGGGTAGGTATACCACCAACCAGCTTGTTTGGGGTCCCTCGGGTTTTGACCCATGCCCAGTTCGGAAGTATTTAAAGCGAGAGACAGGGGAACATTCTTGACACGATATGCCGAGTTCTCGGAGAAACCGGTAAAGCTATTGGCCAAACAGCAGTCCATATGAAGACAAATGGTGCTGGATATCCATGTTGGATTGATTTGAGGTTTACATGTTTACACCTTCAAAATATGGGAGCTTGTGACACCGAAGACCAGAGTCTAGGACTCTAGGAAAGTTGAGTGCTGACCGGTCACCATCCGCCTGCGGTCCCTTTTTTTATTTTTTTTGTTTGTCACGTTGCCGGCTCGAAGGGTTCAGAAACAGAAGGTTATGAAACTTGTGTTCCTGAGAGGGAGTTGGTTTAACAGATATTAATCAGGGAGTTATAATGGAACCTTAGTAGTGAAACCTCTGCAAAAAAATCCTAAGAGGAACAACTTATCACAACAACCCAGGGTTTTTCAATGAACATCCATGGTTTTTCAATGGTTTCCCTGAGTTTTTGACGTCCAGGTATCATCGACAGAACGATCGCTCCCAAGAGACGATCGGCTTCGTCAGTCCGGAGCGTGGACCTCAACGAGGCGAGCCCATTTCGCCCAACCAATTCAGAGCCCCTTGGCCGGTAGAGGTTACATCCATCATGGGAGGCCTGGATGGTTTCAAGTTGGGGAATCATCCCTTTTTTCAAGTTTTTGAGGCGAGTGAATTATGATAATTTGCCCAGATCATGGTTGATGATGTGTGAAAAAGGGACTCGAAGTACGACGATTCCACGGCGTTTTAAAGAAATCCCACCCCTAACGGCCCGAAGATGTTGATACTTTTGCTTTTGCCCATGTGAGTCACTGTCTTTAAGGGTCGTCATGAGATATCATGAGCCCCTCGGTTTTGATTTTTTAGGTTTCAGGAAGATATTGAATTGAGCCATATTGAGCCTTTCATGTTTTTATGTTGCTGGGCATTTTGCGAGGAATGGGGCGGACAAGAAGACTTCCTGTCCCATTTGATGCGATGACCCGATGACCGCGGGAGCGAGTCTGACAGTCAGACCCCCGGTGTCTCATAATGCGTTCAACGTAGGGAGCGACCATGGTCAAGATAGAAAACTGCCCTGCCCTCCAGTGTCTAAAAAAACATGGCATGGAAATCCGCGAACTAGCGAGCTTTATATTTGGGAAAATCAACAGGCGATGAATTAAATTTGAGCAGTGTTCCTGACAGAAAGCAAAACACATCGCCATTCGCAAAAACCCAAGATACAACAAGAAGTAATTATACCATTTCTGGTGTGGTCTTCAGCCGATAGGTTTAGATCTATCATCACTTCGGGATGGTCGGTAAGTCACCGGCTGAAGCCAACTGTGGCTTTACATGGCTTTACCATCCCGACATTTTTGTTGCCAACTACTACAGTAGTATGGACAGTATGTATATCAAATTATATTAATATATTAACCCCCAGATAGAACAGTGATTTACCACAACTACTCAGGATTCTTGTTTGCTTCTCTATCTTGGGGCCATCTGATAAGACAGCTAGTTTTTAACCGTTTTTTATAGAGCTGAGCGATGCCGGCCATGGTTTGGATCCCTACGATGGCTGCCCATTCTGGCAGCGCTAATGGCAACTTTCAACTGCCTCCCGCCACCGTTTTCGGATCATCATCGAATCATCGAGAAAAACCTCGAAAAAAGCCACAGGCGATTTTCTAGCCATGAAAAACAGCTAGGTATACCTACCATTAATACAAGATATATATAATATATATACATAACATACACATATATAGTTATATATATAGATACAATTATATATATATATATAACATATATATATATATAGATATAATTATACATATATATATATATATATAACATATATATATATATATATATGTAACATATAACTTATATATATACAGTATCACGGATATGTGCTGCTGTCAGCTTGCGTCGGCAGTAGCACACTTGCTGCCCGCATTGACTAGCTCTTGTTTGTGTTTTGTGGCCCCAAAACAGGGGCCAGATTCTGGACCCAAAAATGGGGCCACAATACTAAAATTAGCAGCCCAGCT
>Ga0126342_10017639_pt1 | contig 12325 bp, 14 predicted proteins | sample Cyp1metagenome_FD_92528 | JGI IMG/M metagenome (GOLD analysis project Ga0126342, IMG submission 92528) | Coral microbial communities from Lord Howe Island, Old Settlement Bay, Australia - Cyphastrea 1 metagenome | ecosystem: Host-associated > Invertebrates > Cnidaria > Coral ... | reverse complement strand
TTTAAGTCGCACCTGGGGGGACTTATAGTATATCGCTGTTGTTTTTTACCGTCAAAGTCTACTGTGTTTATTTATATAAATATATATATATATATATATATATTTACATATCTATATATTTAGGTTCATCTCATCGTGTCATGTTGTTGCATTGGTGTTTTTGCACGTCTGATGCATTCCACAGCAAAATTCGCAACGACAGTTCTGATCAAGTGTGTTACTCATGTCGGTTCCTCCAGGTGACATGAGCCCTTCGGGGAATACCTGTCTGTCTAGGTAAGATGTTTGACCCTCCGACCTGATCTCTGAATTTACACGTCTAATCTAGTAACGCGCATAAGTAAAATGAAACAGCCGGCCATTTTTCCCCTTTTCACCCTGTCGTTTGTCGTTGGTTGAACAACTGGCCGCAGTACTGGGCTTCGCCTTCTTTCGCTTTTCAACCTGTCGTTTGTCGCTGGTTGAACAACTGGCCGCAGTACCGGGCTTCATTTCCTTTTGTCAGCCGTGGAAGCCTCCTTTTTCCAACGTTGCTCGAGAGACAGATCGCCGTCACTGGTTTTCATACAACATGTGAAGTGCAGGCAAAGGTCATGCTTTCCAGGTGTGGTACTTACTTTCTTTTGATGGTCGTTAGTGAGGTTCAATTTTGCACTTAATTCATCTGTGGACTACTGACAGCCGTCTGTAGAGTTGACTTGACCACCGAGGGCCTTGAGCCTTATCACGACACTTTGCATTAGTTTTGTGGCTGCATCATTGTTCACTAACAAGTCCCCAATTGGTCCCCTATCTCATGCGTGCTCCCATGTTAGGCCAGGTTGGGGTCCTTCGCGTGCAAGGTAGGTTTGGCTCTCGCCTTGCGCTTCTGTCCGCCCCCTCCTCCTCTGGCGGTTTTTGGCCCGTCGTCCGTCCGCTTTTTCTTTTTTCCTTGCCCTTTCAGGGTTTGCCCGTTCTGGGCTATAGGTGTGTTGGTGTTGGTGTTTTCTCCTTTTTTCCTTTCTTCTTTTGCGTTCCCCGTCTCGTGTCCCGGTTAGGTAGTTTGTCATCTCATGTTCATTTCCATCTCATTTTCATTTTCACTTCATCCACCCTGCTGCGGCAGGGTGGGTGTGTGTGTACCATCTGAATAGATGTAAAACTTCTTATTATCGCAGGAGCGTGTGGCACTCACGTCCTACCACACGCAATGAAGCTGTGGGCATGAGCCGGAAGGGAAACGTGGCCGGTTTCAGGCCCCTGCAGATTATATATATATATACATATATGTATAGTCCCGCCCCTGGGCGCATTTAAGTCGCACCTGGGGGGACTTATAGTATATCGCTGTTGTTTTTTACCGTCAAAGTCTACTGTGTTTATTTATATAAATATATATATATATACATATCTTTATATTTAGGTTCATCTCATCGTGTCATGTTGTTGCATTGGTGTTTTTTTGCACGTCTGATGCATTCCACAGCAGAATTCGCAACGACAGTTCTGATCAAGTGTGTGTGCGTGCGTGCCCGTATGTCTAAATGTATGCAGCGTATGCATATGATTATGTTTTGAGATACATTTATCAACGCATATCTAAAAAACATACGTATGCAATTCAGTTTTGTATGTAATGAATGTATTGAATGTATGTGATTGTTTAATGCTGCGTGGTGCCACGTAGCGGTAGCGCAGAAAACAAAGTCTAGTGTAACATGGTGTCATGGTGTAGTGCAGCGTAATGTAGAATGATGGAATGGGATGGATGCATTATACGGACTGTCCACTACTCATGCCACAATGTCATCCCATGCGATGGCATGTCCTGTCCGTATGATGCAGCTGTGCTGACGCACTGATGCAGGCAATGACTAGCTCTGCAGAAGCAACCCATGACGCCGAAGTACCTGGAGTTCCCGATTCTGACAAGGCAAGCGCCAATCCTTTATGGATGAAACATGATGAAACACATGTTGTTGTGTTTCCAATAGTTTTGACCATTCTTTTCTGTAAATAATGATCGACGTTGGTGGGACGGCAGCAGCACCGATGTGGAAACGCGTCTCAGCTGCTGAAGCGCATGTCGCAGCTAGTGACAGTCCCTCGGGAGGTTTATCTTGGGGCAGTCAAATCCTACAACGACCGCAGAGGCTTTGGATTTGTTGCATGTGCCTTGACTGCAGTGAAGAATCAGATGATTGCAGGCCCATTGCAGGCCAACTGTATTGAACAAATGTGCGTCTTTGTGCTCTTAAACGAGGTGCTGAAACCGCGGCAGAGTTTGGAAGAGATGTGCTCCGACCTGTGACAGAGAGGTTGTCAAGATTATTCTGGGCGGGCGAATGGTCACCTACTGACTTTGGATTCTTTGCGCAGAGGTGGCAGAGCTGAACTTGGACTGTGCGTACTTGTCAGATTGCAGGTATACATGGCCAAACTTGAGGCAGGGATACTTTTGCTGCCAGCGTAAAGAGGGGGAAAGGTGTGGAAAGCGTGAAGAGGAAGGGACATTGAAAGAGGGATTTGCAGAACTTGCAGCGGAAAGCGTTTTTCTTCCCTGATTTGAATTTGCTTTTGACTTCTCCATATCTGCAGCGACTCTGGCTTTGGACATGTGGAAAGGCATTTGAAGTACAGTCGCGGACAGGCAAACATTTTTCTACACACACACACATTCAAACTTCCACTCACAAGCGCTCACAACCATGATTTTTGTCTTGAAAGCGGGTGTACAAACAGGTGAGTTAAATTTGTTTCTCACGTTTCCGGCAACTGCTTGTGTTGCGGGCACAGTAGAAGCCATCTGGAGGCTGGCTACTAAAAATGGCAGATTGATATGTACATGATGTGTATACTAATATGTATACATTCTGTATATATGTATTTATATGTAATGTAATGTATTGTAATGTGTTGTAATGTATTATCGTGTTGTGTTGTGTTGTGTTGTGTTGTATTGTATTGTATTGCACTGTATTGTATTGTATTGTATTGTATGTACTTGAATATTGTGGGGTAAACACACCTACATATTCATTAGCAAACCCTTCCTTTCCAGTCAAGGTCCAATTACTGACTTTTGGCTCAAGATGGTTAAAAAGGCTGCAGCCGTTGCCCTCGGTGCGGGTGTTTGCCTTTGCAGCTTGTTCTTTTTGGGGTTGGTGTTGTTAAACAACAATTCAATTGGTTATCAGCCGTAGTTTGCTTTTGTTTTACCCCAAGACTTCATCTGACTTTTTTGTGGTTGGCAGGCACCCTAAAAGCCTGCACATGGATTCGGATCCGTACGACGAGTTTGCCAGACAGCACGGTGACGTTGCTGGCAGGACTCGCGGGATCTGCTCTGGCAAGGCTGCCCAGAGAAAACGCAAGGCGTATATACGCCATCGCGTAGCTGAGGGGGAGGATCCGGAGCAGGTGGCGGTGCGCCAGGGTGGCCAGGCGAGGCCTCTCTACACGCCTCGGACTTGAGAGCCGAATCTTGATTCGTCTGGCAACGAGGCGGAGGTGGTGTATCCGGAGCCTCGGAGGTCGCTCAGCGAGTTGGGCTCGGTCAATCTGGTTCCCCAGTCGGCGTTGTATCAGCCTGTGCGTTCAGTTGGACTGGTTCCTAAGGCACGTGGTTCTTCTGATCCCTACGGAAAAGGGTTGTGTCGACATCTGCAAGGCCTAAGGCTAGTTCTTCTGGGTCATCTTCCTCTTCAAGACCGCAAGTGATCACAATCGAGGACAATTCTGGTGAGCCGGCAGCAGCATCATCGTCTCGGGTTGACCCTTATTATTTCTCTGGGACTCAGTGGTACAAAGCATTTCCTTTTCCAGGACTTCCGCCTGTTACTGAGCCTTTTGGTTTTCGTACTACGGATCTGACTCCAGCAGGACTGCATTCGAGTGTGAAATCACATCTGTGGTCGCAAGACCAAACCTCTCTGGTGAAGGTTGAGGAGGATATCCCAAAGTTGCCAGGATCGGCAATTGTGCTGGATTGGCATCAGGTGGTTGGCACCGACCGCATCACGAGTCGGCACACTGAGTGGGTGGACACTGGCTGGCAGATTCCTCAGAGGCACAGGGCTACCTTGACTGAGTTGAGCCACCTGTGCCAGCAATCTGAACGCCCGATCCATTTGGTGATTTGCAGCCACATTGAGTCTTCTTCTCGAAGCCTGGAGAACGTGATTCACGCCACGGAGCAAAGCGGTCTGCCGGTGCAACTGGTCTTGATCACGACCCAAAGGACGGGTCCAAAGGGGAAGCTTGCAGCACTTTGTTCAGTGATCAGCGGGAAGTTTTGTTTTTTCGAAGACAGCTTGGAAATCACTCAAGAGTTTTCTGAAGCAAGTCGACCCATCGCACAGGTCTTGAAGCCAAGGACACGTCGATCCCATCTCTTGAGACAGGAGTGCATTGGCTGGTCGATCTCTTCCGAAGCATTGTTGTCGACTGCAAAGCAGTTTATGCGATATTTTTCCAGGAGCAGTGCCTGAAGTGCCTCGCTGCTGTAAGGCTGCGTCAGCGCCACAGCGGGAGTACCGTGCTCCAGATTTTATCGGCATTTTGCTGTGTGCTGGTCTTCAGGGTCTCGGCATTTTGGTTTGAGGTTGAACCCAAGACTGCGAGTTGAGTTCTCGGCATTTTGCTTTGAATGTTTTTCAGAAGTTTGGCATTTTGCCACGGCAATATCATCAATATGACATCATCATTTGACTTCATCAGCATGGCAAGTCTCGACAACCTTCATTTTGGAATTTGATCGTGATTTGCCTTGAGCCTTTCTTTTGCAAGAGCCCGCATTTCTTGAGTATCAACCGCAAGCCCAGGGTGTCTCACTGCAGTTGTCTCACAGCTGGATTGTTTCACCGCAAGCTTCGTCGGTTGTTTCACTGCGTCATCAGCGGTGGTTTCACGCAAGCGCATTGGAATTTGGATTTTGCCATTTGGTTTGAGTATATCTTGGCTCTTGCATTTCTGCAATTGATTGCATTGAATGCATTTAATTTTTTCTTCATTTGATCGTCCTGCACCCCGCACCGCATAGCTGCGTCAGCGCTTCAGTGAGAAGGGTTTGCCTGGATTTCTTTTGGACTTCTGATCCTCCACTACCACCTTGTTTGGCTGCTTTGAGCGCCACGGTGGATTGACTGCCTTGGACTGTCCTATTGATCACGTGCGGAGCCGTGCTTATCTATTTGTGGACTTTCTATTCAGTCATGTCAAGTTCAGATCCCACATCGAATCTCGACAGTTTGAACGTTAGTAGTGAATCAAGGGACGTTCCAGCTGCAGTTGGAGAAGCATCATCTCAAAGGTCCAACCGAAGTGCGTCGTCAACACCTCGGCGTGCCCGTTCCAAAAGTTTGCAAGGGCAGGGACAAGGAAGACGCAACATGTCACAGGTTATCAAAAGTTTGCCAAAGGTTCATGACTCTGGTAGGCATTCGGCAGTTGTTTCAACTGGCCATGGAGTTGGTTCAGAATCCCAACCATCGCAGTTGCCTTCGGATTTTCCTTCCAGTGGGCCCCAGACTTCTGTTCACAACACCGTTGAATATCATGATCAGCGATCCCAACAAGTGAATGTTGGAGTAGATCCCACGGTTTTCTCAAATGTGGTGTCTGAAGCTCGACGGGTCATTCAAGAATCTGAAGAGAAAGCCCAAGGTTTGGAGCAACCAGCCCAAGAAGTTTACCAGCAAGCATGTAGTCGCATTCAAGAACTTGTGAATCTTGCCGAAAGTTTGTACCCTTCCAAGTGTTCCAAGACTTCTGAGATTGAAAGGCTTCAGAGGGATGTCCAATCAACCCGGGATCAACTTCAAGTTCAAATCAACCGCATTCAAGCCATGGGATTTCAGATTACCCAGTTTGAGTCCCAGATGTCCAATATCCAGAATTTGTTTGGTCACAAGGATGCTGAGATTACACGCCTGATGTCCGAAGTTTCCCGTCTCCAATCGAGTGAAGCCCGACTTGAGGAGAGACTGGCAGCTCTAAGCGCCGCTCCCTATGCCGTAGCAACAAGCGTTGAGGCACAGATGAGGTCTGCCCAGGTAGATGTCGTTGCAGGGAATCATGGTGGGGCAGTTGAACGTCGTGTTGTTGAAGATCCGAATGATCCACATGCCAATGACAATGTTTTCCAATCATCAATGGAGCAAAGATTGGATTCAATGATGGCAGCCATTCAGTGTTTGTCAGACAGAATGGTTCACTATGAGCAAACTGGTACGGGTCCTAATCAAACGAGCCCCGACGGCAACAACCGTGCTCCACAGCCTCTAGGTCTTCGTAATTCAGTTGGCCCTCCTGAGCCGCCTCCAAACGACGGTGACTGGCTAGAGGGGTGATGAGGAGGAACTTGTTGTTGAGGAAAAGACTGAGCGGGATCTTGTTGACAGCCGTGCCCTTCAAAGTGCAAAACTGGAGCCATTGCCCAACAATGCAGCCGACTTCAGACTTTGGAAAAATACCCTGATATTGATGTTAGGCGGTCTTGACATCAGTGGAGTTGACTATCTTACTTCTTGGATTGCCGTTGCCTGTAAGGTAGACTCTGCTCGGGAATGTTCTGACTCTTCGGGTCTTGTTCCAAGGCTGGGCCGATGGCTTGCCTCAGAGCTCATCAAAGGCCCGAAAGGTGTTCTGGAGTTGCAATTCAAGGTCCAGGGTTACATTGAGAGTTGTACCCGTCAAAGTCTTGCTCCACGAGGCCGGGCAGTGATTCAAATGATCTCTAGACACTTCGACCTCGACAGGCGCTGATTACTTCTCAATCGGTATTTTGATAGAACTCAATGGATACTCAGTGGCTGATTTGCAAGTTTTCTTCCAGCCTTATGAAAAGTTGCAGGAGTTTCTGGTCGAGGAACGTGAAGATGTGAATGCCCGATCCATTGAGCAATCCCGACGCAATCCAAAGAAAGGAGATAAGCCTAAGGCAAAGACTCCAGCAGTCCCAGCAAAGGCCTCTCCTGCCACGTCTTCTGTAGCTGCCGCAGTGAACTCTCCAAAGCCCATGCCGCAAAAGGGCCACCCAAAAATGCAAAGGGCAAGTCAAAGGGAAAGCTTGGAAAGCCGATGTCGGTTGAGGAAAAGGCAAAGACTCCGTGCATATTCCATCAGATGCCTAATGGTTGTGTTCATGGGGATAAATGCCGGCCATGTGAAACCCCCTCCTGCAAAGCCCAAAGACTCAAAAGCCGATTCAAAAGCCAAGCCAAAGTCTGCGGCTACGAAAGTCACAGCAGCCGTTGCGATCGTTGCGGCATTGAGCTCCATGGTCGCTCCGTCTCATTTGGAACCCTTGAGTGGGCCGCTGACACCGGCGCAGGTCGACATTTGGTGTCGTACGAAGCTGTGCAGGAACAGGGATATCACAGTTCCCTCTTTTCCGGATTTGCCAATGACTCTCATGAAAAGTTGAATTTCTCAACAGGTGGTGGTTTCAAGAAATCGTCCAACACTATGGGGTTTCAAGACCAAGATGGGATTTTAGGTGATGCCAGCCATTTCCTTTTGGATTCATGCCCAATGGTTAGATCAATTGGCCTTGATGTAGAGCAGAATTTTGTCGAACCCCTGTTTGGCTTAAGACTGCTTTTGCCGTTTTGGTACAGGAGGGGGGGGGTATTGGTGCACGGCTGGTGCGCGGAAAAGGAAAATAGGGGCAAGGGTGTCTGGGCACGGGAAAATAAGTGCGGCGGGTTCTTGCCGATCCATGGATCCAGTCGGGATCCAGTCGGGATCCCGACTGGTGAAAAGTGCCGCCAAAAAAATGCAAAATTGGTGCCCGACCACGTCCCGACTGGATCCCGATTTTTTCAAAAAAAGCGCATATTTCCCAAAATTTGAGCACCTATTTCTGAAATTTTAGCACCTTGCCGTGCACCCCCCCTCCCGACCCCCCCTCCCCCGCCAGTCTTAAGCCAAATACGGGCAACTCAAAGCAGAATGGACTAGGTTTCATTTGCATTCCGGGCTCTAAGCCCTTTCTTGTTCGTGACCCCTCCAAGTGCCACATTAATTGTGATGAGGAGAACAAATTTTATGCATCAAGAGTCACTCAGAACGTTCCGTTCTTCCGAAACAATTTCACAATTATCCCTGGAATGCCTGCAACCCATCCCCGGAGGTGGGGATGTCGATGCCTTGTCTCCTCCAGATCTTGCTGTGGAGCCGGTTGCAGTTCCTGAACGTTCATCAGTTGAGCCAGCCGTTGAACCTAGCTTAGATCCTGGAATGCCAAGCGATCCTGCATCCGTGAAACATGAGATTTTAGCTCCTCCTCCATTTGATCACAATTTGACTCATTTTCCAAAATTGTCCACATGTGATGTTTGCAATAGAGCTAGACTTTTTAGCAAAAGGGTCAAAAGTAGGAGAGTGGTCAATGAAGAACTTGATCTTTCAGAGACAGATGCTTTTGGACAACAGTTGGCATGCGACCATTTGACTGTCTTTAAGTCTTCGAGAGGTAAGGAGCATGCAGTTTTGATCGTTCAAGATCGTTTCTCAAAGGTTTCGCAAGCTTGTCCAACCATGTCAAGAGAAGCATCCCAACTCGCATCCAACCTCAAGCATTTTGTCGGCCTGAAATCAAACTCCTACACCATTGTTCGATCAGACGCTGCGGGAGAAATCTTGAAAGCTGTTATTGAAAACAATTGGTTGCCGGAGTGTTCAGTTCCAGCACGTTTCCCTCACATTTTGGAGCGTGAAATGAGAACTTTTCAGGAGATTGCCAGGTCATTGTTTTTGCAAGCAGGTTTTGCTGCCAGGCCCCAGCTCTGGCCTCAAGCCTGCTCCTACGTTGCAGTGGCCATGTCTGCATTCTTAAAAGACAGTGAAGGGAAAACGCGTTGGGAACTTGCTTTTGGAAGGGAGTTTCGTGGACCTCACTATTTGCTTGGTCAGTTGGGCTTTGTCAGAACAAAAGATGCAGGAAAGTTCAAGTTCAGTCCAATTGCAGAACCCGCTATTTTTGTTGGATGGCGATTGGACTTTGGAATGAGGTATCGAGGTGTTTTGCAATTTGTTTTGTATTCTCACCTTCGCGAAGACGCGTCCTCTTATCCTGTATCTCAATTTCATAACACGGACGTTACATGCCTGGAGATGTTACTTTTCCATTGGCCAGCGCAGCTGAAGCTGCCTTGAAGGAACTTGATGACCCTCGACTCACTGAACTTCACGACATTGATGCAGTGCCTGTTCCCTTTGTGGATTCTGAAATCAAACCCAAGACTCGTAGAGTTTATGTGACTTTTGCCCGAATGTTCAAAATCGGTGCCACAAAATTGTGCAAAGGTTGTGAGAATGACAAACCGTCTCACAATCAAGAACGCATTGCGCGCTTTGAAGAAGCCTTTGGTCGTAAAGAAGTGGATTGTTCTTTTGTTGAGCCCGAGGTTCCTGCATCTTCAGAAGTTCCTGCAATAGAGCCAATGCACATCAGTGGTGAAGTTTCTGGTGGTGGTTTTGCAGAAGACTTAGTGCCTGAATGCCCGCCTCCATCAGATCCTGATGAGCCATATGAAGCGGAGTCTCCAGTCAAGACTCCTCCTGATGTCTCTTTTCACGAATCCGATGATGATGAAGCTGATAAACCTCCTGCCACCGGCTTAAGTGCTGTAGCTAGTATCGCCTGCGATGCTGCAGCCTGTTTGCCACAGGGAGAAGTGCAGTCAATGTTTCAGGGATCTTTTGATCAGGGGGGTCAGATCGGCTGCCTTGGCGCCACGTCCACCCCTGAGAAGAGGGCTCCAAAACATGGCAAGGGTAAGCACAATCGTGTTGCCAAGGATGTTTTGTTCTGCTTGTGCCAAAGATTCTAATCTTGGCAAAGTTGGACAGGAATGTGGGGTGAGAGTCATCCGGCTGTGTAAGGAGGACATCAACTTGGAAGATCCTTACAGCATCGAGCAGCTTATCGCTCAGGTTGGCGCTTTGGAAGTATGCTCCATCCACTGTTCCATCGAATGCAAGGCATGGAGCCAATGGCAACACTTGAGTCGGGCAAAATACCCAAAACTGACAGCACGAATCCGTCAGGAGCAAGCGGAAAGCGCTGCTTTGGTAGAACAATTTATTCGGGTAGCTGACATCTGCCTTGATAACGGTGGAGATTGCAGTTTCGAATGGCCGCGATATTGTACTGGTTGGGCATTACCATCAATTCAGTCGTGGATTCTTGATAGGAACTTGCATTCAGCTACTTTCAATGGGTGCACAGTCGGGGTTGAAGCCGACGGCCGGCCAGCAAAGAAGCCTTGGAGACTCATCACATCTTCATCACGCTTGGTCACGAATCTTGCAGCTTTACAGTGTACTCGCAGTAGTCATGCACCACTTCAAGGCAAGTGGACAAGGATGTCAGCCTTTTACCCACGAAAGCTTTGTAAAATTATGGTTCAATCATTATTTCCTCATGTCGTCAATCAGCATGTGTGTATGCCATGTGTTGCAAGATCTCGACGACCTCACCGCCAAAAGCTCCTGCGGGGTATCCCTCAGTTCCCCTTGACATTGCGATGTTCAATGTAGGTTGCAAGGAAGTAGTCACTCCCGCTTATGTTCATCGACTTTTGGATCGAAGTGAATGGAAAGATCGACCAGAGGTTTTGGATGCCATCAACTCGGAGAAGCAAAGGCTTCTTGCCAATGGGACATGGGATGTCAAAGATCCGTCCTAAAGCAGAGGTCTTGGCTGAAGCACGAGCGAAAGGTCAGAAGATTCATGTTGGTGCCTTAATGGCTATAGTTAGCATAAAAGGGTATGAGAAGTCTCCCTCAGAATGGGTCATCAAAGCCCGCATTGTCTTCAGGGGGGTGATGCTGTGCGTGACGAAGCCAATCATGCCGCTGTCTTTGACGATCTAGCAGCTTCTGCGCCCACGAGCCTTGGTGGACTCAACATGATCATTGCTTTTGGACTTGTTGAAGGAAATGCATGTTCGACCTCAGACTGCACTAAAGGATACGTTCAAAGCTTCCTTGACTCATCATGCCCGACATATGTGCTGCTTCCGGCAGAGCTTGTGCCGCCTCATGCCAGACACATTCACCAGCCAGTAGCTCCGCTCATCCGATCATTGTATGGACACCCGTTGGCATCTGCATCATGGCAAAATCACCTTGTGAGTATTTTATCAAAAGAGCTTGGAGGCTTTGAAATGCCAGAGCAGCCCAGCGGTTTTCACTTTCCATCCATGAGTCTTGCCCTCAGTGTTTACGTGGATGACCTGACATTGAGTGGACCACAAAAGAACCACACCAAGTTCTGGTCCACTTTGCAGAAGCATGTTCAACTCGAGGATCCCGCCGAGCTGTCAAAGGTGCTTGGAAGGAATCATGTCTCTTGTGATCAGGGTCTTGCCCTTCACTCTGCAGATTTTGCAAAGCAGTGTGTCGAACTCTATGAACAATTGTCCGGCAAGAAGGTCAAGCACTTTCGCACACCTCCCTTGGTCGAAACTGACGATCAATGTGTTGGACAGTTATCAGCCTCTTCTGCAAAGCTTGTGATGAAGCTTATGTGGCTTGGTCGAATCAGTCGTCCAGACATCATGGTTGCTATTAATACACTTGCCCGAAACATCACTCGATGGAGTGCCAATGATGACAAGCGTGCCGCTCGTTTAGTTGGCTACATCGCTGCCGCAGTTGATTACGCTCATGTCATGCGAATCAACGACCCTCCAGCTAAGCTGTGGTTGTCGCTCTATGTTGACAGTGACTTTGGTTCGTCACCTGACATGAAGTCGACTAGTGGTTTTATCATCGCTCTTGAAGGCCCAGATTCACTTGCTATCATCCTTTGGGGATCAAAAACCCATGTAATGTTTTGTTATGTTTTGTTTTGTTGTGTTATGTTTGGTTATGTATGTATGTTATGTATATTATGGTATGTTTTTTTGTTATGTTGTGTTATGTAAGTAAGTATGCATGCATGCATGCATGCATGCAGGGTATGTATGTATGTATGTTTTTATGTATGTATTGATGTATGTATGTTATGTATGTTATGTATGTTATGTATGTTATGTATGTTATGTATGTTATGTATGTTATGTAATGTAATTTAATGTAATGTAATGTTATGTTATGTTATGTTATGTATGTATGTATGTATGTATGTATGTTATGTATGTATGCTATGTATGTTTGTATGTCTGTATGTATGTCTGCATGTATGTATGTATGTTTGTTTGTTTTGTTATGGTTGATTTGTATGGTATTAATGAATGAATGTATGTATGTATGTAATGTAATGTAAGGTACTGTTATGTTATGTTATGTAATGTTATGTAATGAAAAGTTAGTCAGTTAGTTAGTTAGTTAGTTA
>Ga0126342_10017638_pt1 | contig 12325 bp, 10 predicted proteins | sample Cyp1metagenome_FD_92528 | JGI IMG/M metagenome (GOLD analysis project Ga0126342, IMG submission 92528) | Coral microbial communities from Lord Howe Island, Old Settlement Bay, Australia - Cyphastrea 1 metagenome | ecosystem: Host-associated > Invertebrates > Cnidaria > Coral ... | reverse complement strand
TCGATCTAGTCGATCTAATCGATCTAGTCGATCTAATCGATCTAGTCGATCTAATCGATCTAATCGATCTAATCGATCTAATCGATCTAATCGATCTAATCGATCTAATCGATCTAATCGATCCAATCGATCGAATCGATCTAATCGATCGAATCGATCTAATCGATCTAATCGATCTAATCGATCTAATCGATCTAATCGATCTAATCGATCTAATCGATCTAGTCGATCTAGTCGATCTAGTCGATCTAGTCGATCTAATCGATCTAATCGATCTAATCGATCTAATCGATCTAATCGATCTAATCGATCTAATCGATCCAATCGATCCAATCGATCTAATCGATCTAATCGATCTAATCGATCCAATCGATCTAATCGATCTCATCGATCTAATCGATCTAATCGATCTAATCGATTGATCGATCGATCGATCTATCTATCTATCATATATCTATCTATCTATCTCTATCTATCTAAATCTATCTACATCTTTCTATATCTATCTATTTCTATCTATATCTATCTATTTCTATCTATATCTGTCTATATCTATCTATATCTACCTATAAATTATCTATATCATAGCCTATATCATAGTCTTTATCTTAGTCTATACCTTAGTCTATATCTTAGTCTATATCTATCTCTAAATATCTATGTCTTTTTTCCCTTCGGCTCATTGATGCGTTTCTCGCTGCGGCACTTCATGGGAATCCTCTGAAACATCAGCTGTCGTGGCCGATATGGATAGATCTCTAGCAAATGCTAATGCCAGTGCTCGGCACATGGCAGGGGGGTATTCCTTCAATGGAGCCGTTCGATACTGTCCATTGGCATCGCGGCCCACATCTATATCTATCTATCCATCCATCTGTCTCTCGGTCGCTCCGTCGGTCGATCGATCTATCGATCTATATCTATGTCTCTATATCTATATATCTATATCCATATCTATCTGTCTTTCGTCATGCTCGTATGTTACAGAGTTGTTTCGAATGCTGTGTCGAATACTCTTTCGGGTGCGTGTGACCAGCTGCAGTCGGGTTAACATTTTTGAGACAGATCATGCTTAGTGGGTGCCGCTGACCAACAGGGGGTGTCAATTTCATTTCGGAAGTTATGGATTTAGGGCCCCTGAATAGACCCACGACCATCGACTGCCTGATCCCCTGGTTCCACCTTCCAGCTGAAGGCGTGCACAAATCCGACATGTGGATCACCGGATCCAACGAGCAAAGCGAGTGTCTTAGAGTGGAGAAAAGGGGCCTGTAAGAATTGTAAGATGTCGGTGCCCCAAGACATTGCAATTGGATGCAAATTTGCCAAATTCGTATTGCCACCCTGTTGGTTTCTGTTGGTTTCTCCTGTTCTCCAAGATTCCGGTTTATCGTTGCGACATGCTGATAGAATCTTGTAACTTGGGCCATGCCAGGAATACAGATGGCAAACGGCAACCTACCCGTCAAGCCCTTGGTGCTGCATCGCATCATGTTGGGGCACGGTCTCCTGAGCATTTTTTGCATTTGCTCCGCCAAAAAAAACCTGGTACCACATAAAACACAGCACAGCAGCCGCAATTCCAGACCTCCCAACTGACTCCCAACGGATATATAATAAGATTTTCCTTCACGCAATGCGCAACATGATATGGGAGCTGGGCAGACCATTGGCAAGCAGGAAATTTGGAAGACGACGAAGATGATGATGCACCGGATGAAAATAAGGATTTGAGGAAGGAGGCTGATCGCTGGGATGGGTTCGGTGTTGTTGTCCCGGCTCTACCTGGGTTCAGTGGAGGATTCGTTCGTTGTTTGTTGGTCGCTTCCGTTCGGGGCCGGTTTCCACACGGATGGATGACCATGTCGTGCTGCTGGTCGCCTGCAGGTACAACGTCAGCAGAGGGAGTTAAATGGCTTGAGGAAACGTTGGGCGTCTGGCACTCAGGGAGGGCGCCTCTGCAGAGCTCACTTCGGCATCAACATGAAAAAATCATGAATGCATCCCCGCTACAAGGCTCAGTGTGGTTCTTTATCCAAATAGGGTTCAGCTTTTGCAAGCCCATGGTTGTTCTTCTCTCTTGTTTGACCCGCGAACATGCCACGTCAAGTTCTGAGGGATTTTTCAGCATTTCTATGAATGAGTGCTGTAGTCATTGTGACTGTCATGTGCAGCAACCATGTCCGCATTCAAATGCTCTTACATCTCTGGATGCTCCTGAAATTGAGTCCAGCAGTCTTTAGCACGGAGCCGCTTGTGCATCTTGTGCCACATGTCGCAATGTTTGGCTGCCCGAGGGATGACAAAGGAGGACGAGAAAAAAATGCAGTGCTCTCAGCATCCTCAGCATCCTCAGCATCCTCAGCAGCCTGGAATGACCTCGCCTTTACTGTCAGGCTCAACGACAGAACGGCTGGGTGGGAGCAGCCGTGAGGCAGCTTCTCGTTGGGAAGGAGGCACGTGGCACATCGGGGCACGGGGCCTGGGGATGCGGCCTGGGGATCCTATTCGATGGCCAGCCTGGCGTATATCATATCATATATATATATCACACACACATATATATATATATATATCATATCGTAACGTATCGTATCATATCATATCATATCATATCCATTCCCCTTCTGGATGATCGGTATGAACAACTATGACGCGCATCTAAAATCACATCTCTACATAGTAGCAGTTAGACAGCTTTTATTCATGGACCCTCCGCTACCCAACATATCGGTACAGCACATGCAACTATACACATGCTGTACATGTGTGCGTACACATACGCACACAACTTACATAGCCCCTTGGGTTTTGTATGTATGCAAATGGTAGCAGGTAGCAAACATGTAACTATTGGAGGACAGCGATCGACAACAAATAAGCTATGTAGACACCTGAACATTATGAGGCAAAGAGAAATCTAAAGATACGCGTGAAGCTATGCATATGTATATATATGTAAATGTATATGTACATGTACATGTACATGTATATGTATATATATGTATATGTACATGTACATGTACATGTATACGTATGTATATGTATATGTATATGTATATGTACATGTATATGTATACACGCACATGAATACGTGCACACACACACACTACTATATATATACACATTGTTCAAACTGAGACACACCTGTTTAAACAACATTTTCTATCAATTTGGAGGTTCCCGTAGTTCCCTGGATTTGCTGGTGCCAGGCGCCACCACCAGAGGAAAGCTCTTCATCCTCGTCGTCGTCCTCGTCATCTTCCGCGTCGGACGAGTCCCAATGAAGATGTCGACCAGAGATGGGAAGTGGCTTAGAAAATGCCACGATGCGGTATACCCATAGGAAAAAAGGAAAAAGAAACCATCCGGAATATTACCCTGGGTGCTAGAAACCCTCCACACATGGTAAGTTTATTGCATTGGGTTTATCACATAACAATTGCAGAATATACAGTAACATTTATTTGCCGTATACTAAGAGGTTATAAAGTGACCCGTCCACAAATATGGTTTGCTTGAAGGTTTTGTGTCAAGAACCATGAAAAGTGCTCTCAGCCATGGATTCCAGGGAAAAAGAGGTCACCAAGTAGGCCTTGTCATGGAAGCGTGGTCATCCCCAGTGTGCCTAGGTTGCCAGCTGAAGCACCCGAGCCTGCTGCGTGCAGATGGGGTGTCGATCACTGACGGCCAAAGGCCAGATGTGAGGCGGAGGTAGCGGCTCTGGCAAAAAAAAACATTGAATTGATTTTGGGATCACCAGGATCACCCTTTCGGGTGCCTGTGGCATCGTGGGGCATTGTGACAACTTTTGGCGGCACCGTGGTTCTGCCAGTTCCTTCACTGCATGGCCCGCAGTATTTCTTGCTTCAGCCTCCTGTAGCATGCTACCCACATCCGAGGGGCAGTGGGCCAAGAGGCGGCGACTGGAGCTGCTATCGGTGCAGATCCACCCGGACACCACCTTGTCACATCCCGAGGTGGTTGCAGCGGCATGAGTTGGGGAGGCGGCTGCTGGGAAACATCATTCCAATGGACAGAGGTCCCAAGACTGCGACCAAAATGCGGCCCCTTGAGTCCCCGAGCTGGAGCTCGCAGTGGCCCTGTCAGGTTACGGTGGTGAGTATGGCGACTATGGCGATTATGGCGGCTATGGTGGCTATGGAGGAGGTTATGATGAAGGTCAGCTGCGAAGTGGCAGCGAAAGCGATGTCAAACATGCCCAGCTGTCATCAACATTGCCTAAATCTCATCGTATCTCATCGTCTTGTAGTAGATCCAGTCATTTCTTGGGACTCCACACCTAAGGAAGTGCATCGAACCTCTGGGATGGCAATGGGGAAGGGATTGGTAGACACCCTTTGGGTCTGAGAACTGTTATTGAATATCAGATCAAGTCAGCAAAGGCATTTTGGATCTGGAGTGAGCAAACTGATCACAGTCAATCCATTTTAGTTTGGGTTCATGCAGCGAAAGTTTCCAAAAAAGTGACGCGACCAGTGACCAGTGTTTTTTTCCATCCTGGGATGATGTCTTGACCCATCCCAAAAATAGTAGTGATGTAATCATAATCTCAACCAATCACCCATTTTGTAACAGAAATATATCCCAAAATATTAGTCATCTCAACCAATCATCCCTTTTGTATGGTTGAAACATGTTGAAACACTCTAGATATTTGGAACCCCCCAGCCAGCTATGAAAAATGGGAACTGAAGCGACGACTCTTCACAGGATGGGGCAGCTCAAGTGCCAGTGGAGGAGGTCTTCCGGGACACATGGGACACATCAAAACCTGGGGTTTCTTAAATATTAAAGCAATATAAAGCAATAGTATATTTGGGGATATTTGGATATCTTATGGGAACTAGCGCCCAAGTTCTGGTCCTTTTGATGAGGTGGGGGGATAGATGTTTTCTCGTGAGAGTGGATGGACGGTCAGGTACATTTCAAGGGTCGAGCAGGCAATAGGTCAGTTCAGGCTGGGAGTCTTCTCCAATGCATTTCAGGCTGGGGCCAGTGGTCCGGGGCCCCGGAAGGGTGCTCAAAAGCCAAGGTCTACGCCAAATCGAAAATCACCTCTCCTTTCCAACGATCAAACCAAGTATAGACTTAAAAAGTGATGAAACCAAGGATTTAGTATCGAAAACTTGCTTTGACGGTTTCGGCTTAGGTTTTGCATCAGCATTGAAATGGAGAGTCCCGGGCGAGAACCGGTAATTACACAGTGACACAGTTCGCAAGCCCTGAGGTCTGGGGGCAAAGGCCAGGGGATGAATGCCATGGTGGAGGGTGCTCGAATCAAAAAAACATATTCATCGCATGTATTGCCCTTTTTCTCCTTTTTCTCCTACCGATGTTGTCTCAAAACATGGAATACTCCATTTCATCCCAACATCTTGTTTCTCAAAGCTATTTGTTTGTATATACTTATATATAGAGTTAGGTATGTATTCATTCACTTATTTACTTATTTAATTCCTACTTTTTTACAATTAATGTATTTAATGAGTCTATTGTCCTTGAGTTAGTCACACCTATTTTTTCTCATTTCATGGCCGTAAACCCGGGTGACCCCATTGACAGACAAAGCCACTCACTCATCTTGCTGCTGATTACACTGATAGTCAACTAGTCCGCAGTATATCCCTATTATATTCCTATCATGGTAGTAATATATTCACCACTATCCAGATTCTGGGAGGTTAACCCACTAAGATTTGAGGGTGATGACCCCTGGCGAGGTGATGGGGCAGGAGTGCTGCTGCCTCAGGAAAGCTGCAAATCCGTGGGGAACATGATGGTCAACCATGGGATGGAATGCGGTAGCTTAGTTTCCGACACACCCAAATAAGCAAACACAGATTCTATGTCAAACTTCCAGAGTTTCCAGGTAGGCTGCTGTGATGAAGACTCCATTCCCCCACCAAAATTGCAGGGCATCCAAATGCCGCGCAATCCAAAGGTGGCCCGGTGCCGGTGGCAATGAGCTCAATTTGATGAAGTTTCAAAAGAGTTTTATCTCAGTTTGTTTCTTTCTTTACAGTCCATCTATCCCAGAACTGCTGCACTTCAAGTTTAAGAACTACCAGGAAGCACTCTATCTTGGCCTTGTAAATCAACATTGCATTTCTGGTCAATTTTTCTCCCTGAAAACCCAGGTCAGCCCATGGCACAGGGACAAATGATCCCTCCACCCCCAGCAGCATCCTTTGTGACTCGGCGCAGATGGGTTTCATGACACGAATTCCTTCGACTGTAAGTAGTGGGTCATGGACTTTGGACATCTTTGGATTGTGATTTTGTGATGATTCTGAGGCAAAAAGCTCTGGTGTCCCTCCGGGATTTGGTGGCCCTGCAACGGGGTGCGCTAGTTGGAAGGGATGAGGTGTTGGTGAAATGGTGGGTCCTCTGATGGATTCCACATCTCGAATCCTTCTGAGGTTCTGTATTCTGATGCTAGAAATGCCCCCAGTAGATCAATAGATCAGTATGGAGTGCACTGCTGCCATTTATCGTGGACAGTAGCACTATGTTGCGCAGCATCATCAATTTGGTGAACTTTGATCAGCTGGCAAATCAGCTGGCATCATGTGCAAGACCCGATGCGAAACCGCGAAACCATTCACAAAATTACATAATTTCACGCTTTTCAGGCAGAAAAGGCATGTCATATTCATTACTTCGTGGGATTGGGGGCTCGCCTGAAGGCAGCCCTTCCTGGGCAAGGCTGCCGTGGTCACGCCGCCGCCAGCGGTACTGCCTAGGCCGGTCCTGGGCCGCCTTTGGAAATCAAACATGGCCGGAGAGCCTGATTTTTTTGATAATCTACTGGCAATCATCTATCAGCAGCTATCATCTATGACAGCTTTGTTTGGATCAACTGTGCTGGAAATTCATGTGTGACAGTCTACTTCAAGGGATGCAGCGTCGTCCCCACCGACGCTGGTGCTTGCCAGGTCAGATCCTTGGCAGGCTGGCCCTCTAGCCGTTGGCGAGGTCCCCAGCGACGCCCTGGTTCCGGCCGGTGGCAGCGGGCCCAGTGGCCCCAGTGGCCCCAGTGGCCCCAGCCCTGCCGCTATGGCCTCCAGTTTGCTGGGCCTAGGCGGGCTCGTTCCGCAACTGGAAAAGGTGAGAGTGACTGAGAATGTTGGGTTCTGACATTTCTCCGCATTTTGTGGAACTGGATGACAGGGAAGATGAGTCAATCTGATCAGAAGATGAAGCAACATCATATCAAAATTGATGGAATTTCGTTGAGAAATCGGGGGCTTTTTCCGGCCTCGGGGCTGGGTTGCTAATTTTAGTTCGACAAATTGGATTATCGGAGCTCCACTCAACTCTCAGGAGCTCATGATGTATTGGAGTATCATGATTTAAGTCTTGACTCACAGGATCCTAGTTACGTCCTAGCATCGATACATGCCCTCCGCCATAGGTGGAGCTGGTTCTGCGACTCGCTTCATATGGTCTTTGGCGGTGCATGTTTTCATGCAACGTTTTCGGAGCATGGCATTGTTCTGGAACGACGAGGATGCGGGCAAAGAAGCATGGGGATTCAGCAATCCCCCCAAAAGTGACCCCCAACTATATAATAAATAGATACAAACCCAACTAATAAGCTACTATCTTTAATATGCCCTTCTGAAATCCGATCAGATCTTCCTAGTGTTTAGTGATGGTTCACAAGCCACCCATCAAAATCCCGTCCCGCAAACCGAGGCAGATGCCCCGGCGATCCCGGTCCCACAGCCTCCAGGTGCATCCATAACTCATCCCCGATTTCACCGTTGGCTCGTAAAAACACATCCCCAAAATTTCCCAAATATGGTAGGTTATGGTAGGTTTATTATATTCTATGATCGGGTTTACCACAATTTTCGGGTTTCCCACTTCCAATTTTTTTTGAACCCAAGGCCCGTATGCCAATCTCCCAAGATGTATTGAATGCTAGGCGGCTACCAGGAGGCGCGCGTGCCCAGGAATGAAGTCGAAATGGCTCTGGGTTGAAAGAATATGAACCTAAATATAGATACAAACTACAAACCGATAAATTGATAGACTTTGATAGATCAAGTTGATTGCCTATAAGTATCTATAAACATCGATAAATTGATAGATAAATTGATAGATAAGCCCCATAAATTGACAATAGATACGCAAAGAGCTGGGAAAACCGATCGAGCCAGGCACCAGCTGTCGTGTCCACTGCTTCTCTGGAAGATCCTTGGTACCACTCTAGTCTTGGTGGATTTTGGAGGGACCCCAGCTGTTTCAATCAAAATCATCCGAAAAATCCGATTCGTATGAACTTTGGATGAGATTTGGAGATCTGAGGAACAACTGCAGGAGCAAGCGAAAGTTGGTATCTCAGGTTTCAGGCTGCGAGCACTTCTGGGAACTGGTGGTGGAACGGGAGGCTCTAACGGCCATGGAACATCTGGCAATATCTGGTGTTAGGACAAAAACGGATTTTGATTATATTTAAATAGACTACACATCGCTGCTTCATTTGCCTCCAACTCCATGTTAGTCTACAGGATATCTTGTTTCATGATGTTCCAAGTCACTCTCAGCCAGACTGAGCCGGACTTGAGGCTGCGATTATGAAGTTGCAGGGTATTGATGAGGATGAACCACCAGGTCAGCCCGCTTTTCCGTTGGAAGAGCGCAGTGTACCCAGTCTGACTTATGTCAACCCCGGACTAATACAGACCTAATTCATTACTGGCGGGGGTCCCCAAAATAGCATATTTTGTGTTTCACACCCGCACACTGGTGGCACTCGCTCGCTTTTGATGGAAAAATGCGGAAAGGCCTAAACCACCGGCAATGTCAAACGACACCCATGTGGCAACACGAGTTGAGATAAAAAAATGGCCCTGTGAAATGTGCTTCGACGCAGGTGTTTCTCAACAAGTCTTTGAGGACTTCCGTGGATTTGCGAGGGTTAGCATTTCATCGAGTAGCATGCTAGCCAGTGGAAAGCTTAGGAAATCGGCCATAGCTCAGTCTGTTAAGACCATTTTGAGGCTTCAAGAGGAATGAAAAGAACGGGGCCTATAATTACACATAATGTTTATTATACTTATCGCGTTTCTTTTTTCCATAATCATTACCGGTACAAGTTGTCATCATCGTCATCCTCGTCGTCGTCATCATCATCATCATCATCAGCAGCAGCATCAGCATCAGCGAAGGATCAGCTCAGTGAGTTTAAACAACGTTTTGGCGCAGCGCCCAGCACAGGGCAACCCTGATATACCCTGATATTGGACCAAAGATGTTGGAGCGGGAGCCATGTTGGGGACAAGATGACACACCATAATTGCCTAGTTATACCATTTGGGCTGTTTCACGAACCTGAACAAACTTGGACAATTAGGGTTTATCCTTATATGTTTATAGCCTTCAGGCTCCTTGATCAGGTCTCAAATACTTTTCAAGTTCAATCAGCCCCCCACAAATTGGACACGCAATGGATGAATGGGTAGGGGTTTTAGGTCAGCCCCATTTGGGTACAGATCGAAATCACCTCGAATAGTAGAGTTGGACATGGTTTACCATGGGGTTTACCACATTAGATGGGATAAGACTGAACACCAACATCACCTCACTTTATATTTGTTGAAGTGCTTGCTGATCCCTCAAGATACAAGCCTCTAGGCCAGAGGGTGTTAGTGATCTCTACTTGGTTTTGGAATAACACACTGATGCCCGTGTCCTTAGCTTTCAAGCTATGAAAAAAGCTTAATAAAGCAACACTAAAATCATCCATGTGCACAAATATATGTGTATAAATAAATAAATAGATTAAATAAATAAAACATAAATAAATAAACACGCACACAGACACACACGCCCACACACACATATATATATATATTTATTATATTATATTATATTATGTTATATTATGTTTTATTATATTGTATTATATTGTATTAAATTAAACTAAATTATATTATATTATATTATGTTATATTATGTTTTATTGTATTATATTATATTATATTATATTATATTATATTGTATTATATTATATTGTATTATATTGTATTATATTATATTATATTATATTGTATTATATTGTATTATATTATATTGTATTATATTGTATTATATTGTATTATATTATATGTATAATATATGTTATACTCTCTCTCTCTCTCTCAATGGCCATTTCAGGAACCTAAATTGGAGGTACCTACCATATATAAGGCCTGTATAAGGCCTATGTAAGGCCTATGTAAGGGAATATCCCCCCAAAATATGGCCTTGTATGGTACAGTACCTCCATTTTAGGATCGTGAAATTCCCATTGATAGAGGACACGCATTTCCGCGTTCTGCCTGAGGCTTAGATGATCGCGTCTTCAATGAGCTGCGAGATGTGGCTTGGCCGATGGCAGCAGCCTGGTGCCATCCAAATCCCTCCCCTGGCAGGTCATGTCGCGACGACGTACCACGTTCCTGCAGGTCATGTCATGGAAATGGGGGTTGGTACCTGAAAATTATCCATTGGTTGATCATCATTTCTCTGAATTCAGCAAATGAATGTAAATGGCCATTTTAAGGCTATTCCATGGTATTCCTAATTTTCGGACATACCTTTTAGCTGTGCCAAAGTTGCATTGTTCATTCAACTACCACCTTTTAGAGTCGGTTTCTGTACGGAATCCATGCTGCTGTTTCAACCAGTTTTCGGAACCAAGAGGTGCGGGGGTTTCCTCTTTCATTTGGAGGACATTCAGACGTTATTTCAGCAACTGCAACATGCTCGACATCCGCCTGGACTCTTGCTGGTGGGATCCTGAGTGATGCTGAGAATTTCAGACATCTTGATCAGTAGGACCAGGATTTTTTACATGGGCACACAGCCAATTCTGTTGGGTAGCCCATGACTTGACTCATGATACTCCCTCTGAGACGTCCAGGTAAAGCTTCGAGAAATCAAGCAGCACACACCACCGCCCCAGAGGTCCAATTTTGTGTTGGAAATGGCTAAACAAATGGCTAATGATATGGGATGGCATTTCCAAATGGCATTTTTTCGGGATTTACTGGGGTATATAGTGCGATATACATGGATATAGTGGGAGATAAGACGAACCATTAAGAGGGAGCTTGTAACATGGGATAATTTGGGGATCATATGGGATATAATGTGGGGTAACACTACAGGGATGAGTGATTTTTCCAGTTTGGGGATGCTAATGGGGATATACAATGGGGGTATAGAATGGGGATACAATGGTGGTACCATGGAAGGTTATACCAACTGTAAAGTGGGGACGTGGGCTTGTTTTTGACGGGGTTTAACCGACCTTAAATGGGGTTCAACCAACGATTCGATGGGTTTATATTGCGGGTATTGACCACGATTATATGATGTTTAGGTGTGTCAACAAAAAGGGGTATTTGCCACCAGGTGATGACACTTTTGGTGAACATGATGATGATTCATTGGAATTGGGGGTAGATCACTGGGAAAAGCTACCCCTTTTTTCCGAGGGTGGAAGTGGAAGGCTTCAAGCTGATATGTCCTGCGATTCTATTCTAGTCACTGTATCTGGACACTGGGCGACATTTGAATTAGAGCGCCCTCAGTATATATATAGCTCGGACACTCTGTGCAGCTGCGAGCACGGCAGGGCAGTGCTGCGGCAGCTGAGTCCTTGGGTCATGGCATCGGCCTGGCCAGATCACTGGTGCGTTTCACCTGGCGGGCCTGTGTGAAACACAGTAGCTTGTCAGTGGTCTCCTTCCAAATTTGATGCGGGCAAAAAAGCCGCAAACCAGAAAACTTCAGATGCAAACCCTTCGCAACAGAAGACTTTGGAGGAGTCCTGATAGCCAAATGCGGAAACAAACTGGATATGTGATTCAATGCAGTCTGTACAACACGCAATAGTGCCCCCAAAGTTGGTCTCTGAAAAAGGCAGTTCGGAGCCCTCATTGTACAATCCAGAGATCCATCAACTTGACAAGGGAACCCAAAATCTGGATCTAAAGTCAAAGCAAAAACGAATTCAACATCGTTCAGCACTCTCACTCGGCCTGGGAAGTGCGCAGCAGCACAAAGCCAGTCGATGATAGCGACCAAAAAAGGGCCTGGCACAGGTGCCGGGTCATGCAGGCACTGGACTCTCCAGTTCAATGGCAAATTGTCATCCCATGGGATCCATAGCATCTCCTCTTCGTCGTCAGACGATACTTCCAACGCCACAACCCGAGAGTCTGTGGTGTCATGCTGCAGATCAGCAACCAGAAAGTAAAATTGCCGCAATTGGCGTATTCTCCGGCTCCATTCATCAATGCTGTTT
>Ga0126342_10017637_pt1 | contig 12325 bp, 11 predicted proteins | sample Cyp1metagenome_FD_92528 | JGI IMG/M metagenome (GOLD analysis project Ga0126342, IMG submission 92528) | Coral microbial communities from Lord Howe Island, Old Settlement Bay, Australia - Cyphastrea 1 metagenome | ecosystem: Host-associated > Invertebrates > Cnidaria > Coral ... | reverse complement strand
TGTACTCCTTGGGACCAAAAAGGGTTCACCGGCTCACCTTCATTCAAGTGAAGACGCCCTTCTCGGTGTCCTGGAACACTTCTACCTCGTCGATGCGCCATGTTTCAGCGACGAGAGGCACGAACTTGGACTCATAACCTGCTTGCGGAGCAGCGTGAGCACCTTTTTGATTTGGGGCTAAAGAAGCTTGCGGTAGGAGGTGGTTGTTACCTACCACAGTCATGTCAGTTGTGTCAGATACTACTCTTGATCATAGCCAAAAGGTCAGCATCTAAAATACTCCATGCAGAATCAATTTGATCTATTTGGGGATGAATGGACAACACGTTTGGCAGTTCAACTATTTTCGCGAAACTTGTAGATCTTGTAGATCCTGTAGCAGGCCAACTCATTGCAAGACATGGTGGGCGCCTCTATCTTGGACTTTGCAGTGACAAACATTTGCTCGCAGACAGCATTCAATCGCAGATCAGTTGCATGTTTGTTTGTTCTTTTTGACACGGTTAATGGCGGTCTGAGTATGACATGGCCCCAAGGTTTGGGTGGTTATCAAACCGGAGACCCGATCGTTAGGCTGTTCCGTAGCATGCTGCATGCTGCATGCGAGCACCTGGCTCTCAGGATTGGCTCGATGAAGGTGCCAGGATATATTTGAACGATGATGAACCGACGGATGAGGAGTCACTGGAGATTTTGCACACTCCCGGGCACACACCAGATTCGATCTCCTTGTGACCTCGCTGATTCATTTTGGTAATTTGAGTGAAAAGTGTTTGATCAAGTTGCAGTGTCCTGACGCAGTTCCTGACACTGCAAATGGATGTAAATGGGTATGGCATGGGGTCAAAATTCAAGGCCTGGGGGACCACAGATGTCTGTTTTTTTTTGTCATTGACCATCCATTTTGGCACCCCGATCAGTCCAGGCAGATCATGAAATAGAAACAGACATGTTGAAATGCATCGATGGAACAAGTACATAGCTACTGTAGCAAACTGATGCTTCATGATACATATATAATTATCATATATAATATATACTATATTTATACACTATTTTACACTTATATATGCTATTTCCATCTATTTCCAGTGTTTCTGGATTTGTGGATTCTTTGCCAACTGTTTCAAGTTAGCAATTCTGCAAAGAAACCAGCTCTTTTGCATTGGAATTGGATTTTGAGGTACTTGCCAGCAGAGAATCGTCTGTTCTCAGGCGACCTCATTTATCCAGGACCCTAGCACCGTGGCTAGCTGATTGCTCCGCAAAGTCACAACAAAGTGGCACATTAACTTAAAAGTATGAAGTTTGGATATTCAGATAAGATAAGATAAGATTGGAATTTAAATCTAAATCGCATTGTCACCATGTCATGACCCGTCATGTATCTACATATCATTACATATCCCTTCTGGATGTTGACAGTATACAGTATCATCATGTATCACCCAATTCTTGTTTGTGTGTTTTTTTTTGGGGGGGTTGGCCAATTTGCCAAGCAACTGACTATGGTAGCAGCGAATGACGGACATCACGGACGTGAAAGCAAATATGCAAGAGCAAAACCACAATCAACTTCTCAGATGTTTCAATTGCTGGCCCACTTAAAAGAACAAAGCAACTCAATGCATCCCCTTAGCCAGCGGAAACCGCTGCTAATTACTTGTAGGGATGTCAGTTTGGTTATAATATATATATATATTATGCACATCGGAATGAACTCTGAATATAGTGCCTGTGCTGCTTTGCTACCCCCTTGTTAGAATATTGCTGAGGGGATTCCAAGGGTAGACAATGAACACTGGACAGATTTTGAACACCAGAGTTGACTGCAGTCATGACTAGCTAGCATGTTGGTAGTATAGTATAGATTCATGATTATTCATGATCATTGATCCTCTGTGCTCAGAGCATTCTGAACTGAAGGCATGTCTTGCTTCTTCAAGCTGTGCAGGAAGTCTATTTCTTTACCTGCCTGGGAGTTCTTTGGAAGACTTCCGCGAAAGTCTTCACAAGTTGAGGGCCTTCATTGCCAGCAAACCTGAAGGCTGCGGCTACTTCGGTCAGTTTGCTATGGCCATGCAAGCAGATCCAAATTTGCTGAGTCGCTTCAATGCTGGGTTCAGTGGTTGTCCAATGGATCAAGTGAACCGCAGAAAGGGACTTAGAATATCCTGAATACATACTGTGAAGCTTTACAGTTTCCACATGTTCCTCGATCTTTGACATCACAGTGTCTTAACAGTTGAAGCAGAGAAGAATCCGAAAACATGTTCATTTCCTGTTTTTTGTCATTAATTCATCGACTGGAGCCTTCAATCCCAAGGCCTGTTGCTGAGCTGCGGACACATTGATCCGGAGCTTCCTGCAAAGGCCTTGGAGGCGCGGAGAAGGTGAAAGGGTGGATGCGAATAGGTTGATCCTGGTGATCCTGGTGATCCTTATGATCCTGGTGATCCTGGTGGTCACTTGTATGGTACTGATGCATTCTATTTTTATACTTCATGTATATATCTGCGTGGTATTTTTATTTCTAGCCATCATGTGGGGTCGTCCGCTCACTTGTGACTTCGGATTCTTGTAGCATCATGTAACACAATGTCACAAGGCTGCACCAAAATGATCCAAAATGCACAACATATTTTGCTGGGAGTCGCTCTTGTCAGGAACTCTACAAGTTGTTGGATGACATGAAGCAAGGTGAGTGATGTGGGTGAGTGCGAATCTTCTCATTTCACGAAGATTGTGTTTTCTTCCATTGACATGAACATGGGGGTTGAACTGCTTAACCTCAGTTATTAATTAGATATACTAGTACATTATAATACAGTAGCTTTGCAAAGGGAGTGTCAACCTTAGAGAAACGGTAGATATTTTTGACGACTGGACCATAAGTCCAACATTTCCCACAAGCTGGGAGCAGATTTGTGGTGCCGCAGGTGCTGCGCAAGGTCGACCTACCAGAAATAACCTCACCAGCTTCAGTACCAGGCACCTCGTGCCAAACGTACCAAGACGTGTCAAGACGTGCCACGGAACATTTCAAGCCTAAGCTCCAGTGATTTGTGAAACCGTGTGAAACCAGATAACTGGGTCGACCTTGGATGGGTATACTTTAGCACTTTAATAGTGTGTTTTTTTTTGCTATAGAGGGGGATGTATACAAACCAGCTGCCAAAGAAAAAAACGGGTATCCAAGATTGGCCATGTTATTTTTATATCCATAATAGGTGTTTATATGTGTTTATGATATTCCCCTCGGGCCACAGAATTCTCCCAGCTACCCTGATTATGCCAACCTGGAGTTGTTCGGTGAATTCATGCCCAGACTTCGGAGAGCACAGAATATTGAGGTGTGTATTCAATGCGGCTCCCATCATCATCCTATCCAACAGCTAAGGCACTTCACCCTCATGTGTAGATCATAGGATGTCAGCCATTGAGCTCCGTTGAAGTGTCTCTTTAGTGATGTACAGCGAGCCGCCTGTCAAAAAAACAAGTGCTGGGAGAGGATTCTGAATTCCTCTCGCAATCTCTCATGACTCATGTTTTTTGGTTTGCACATGTTTGCGCGATGCTGCTGGTTTGAAAGATGCAAAGATCCATGCCGTTATGATGCTGCCAGATGACAGCTTCAGATACGTCCTGACTCATTCTGAATCGTTTTGATGGCTCACGGTCCCATGGTGGCTCAACAAGTTTGGTAAAATCTGGCAAGATGAAGCCTGGCAAAAAGTGATGTGAATATATAATGCCCAAACAAGGTGGAGGACACAAGGCAAGACTATTGAAACGAACACGGGGCTCACACATCCTGACTATTCTTGACTGGCATTGTGAAGGTGACAAACCTAAACCACACTTTACACAGGCTACTGTATGGTCTACTAGATGTTTTGAAGCTTCGGCTTTCAATCCATGGTTTTTCTTTGTTTTTCTGAATGCAGTACTTCCCCGACATTTGATGAACATGAAGGTTTTCCACTGGTAGGAAACCATCCTTTGGGTCATAGCCTGGGCGTTTCAGAAACGGATTTGAACCTAGCCTGCGGTCTTAGAATTTGCAGCCAACCTTTGGGCCATTTTCAGTATTACAGGTTGACAAGACTCAAGAGTCCGGTCGAATTCAACAGATTAGCTTGGACTTAATAAACGTTAGCAAATAATTATCCTGCTCAGCTGCACATTTTGTGATTCCCGTTCCGGCCTTTAAGATCTTTAAGCCGATTTAAGCCTATAAAAGGCGAATATCGAGCTAGGCAGTCCGCTTTCTCAGTGCAGTTCAGTGTTTCCTGATGGCATGACGAGCCGCACAGGGACGCAGGCAATCCGGTTCATGGAAGTGTGGCAACAACAGGAAGCCAACCGACCTTTGCACATAAACCGTCATAAACCTGCTAAAGCAGACAGAAACAGAGAGAGAGAGAGATAGAGATAAAAATACAAAGAGAAAGAGCCACTCCAAGAAATGACACATTACAGAAAATGGGAGCTCGAGGTGGGGCAGAGTAAATCCTTTGATTTTATTCCAATACCTTTTGGCTTGGAAAGGAAACTTCAGAACTCACATCCTGTTCAGCAACTCCTTTGCTGGGCACCAGACGTCCACAGGTCACTGTGACCGTGCCGGAAGATGCTCCCCCTGGCACAGTGCTGGCCATCCCTATCAAAGGTGTGCCGGTGGAGTTGGACATTGTTCCACCACGGCAAGTTACACCTGAAGCAACCCTACAGCAGCCATACCCCACGCCTTCAAATTGGAGCAGAAGTTCTTAACAACAGATCAGACATTATCAGACTACCATTTTGTGCGTGTGATGTCGTTCACATGCAGAAAGGGACAGGTTTGCAGCGTTGTCATGATTCGGGCTTCTACTTCTTATCGTTTCGACGCCTGTTCGAAGAGTTTTGCAAGTTAAGTTGCAGGGCCGGCCCAACTTGTGACCACCCCGCAGGTGGCGCTGAAACACTGAAGGTATTGAGCTCAACTGCAGGGAATTTCAAGCTGAAACTCCTCGCTGAACACAGCCGCTATAAATCAATCCTCGGACTTCAAGTGGGCTCTTCAGGATCTTGAGAGATTGTTTGGCGTTTTCTTTCCCTGGCTAATGGTTGCACGACAAAACTGGCATTTTAATAAGCATTTATATCATAAAACAACCCAAACGTTGCAGAACGTCAGGGCAGCACATATATTATTGCATTAAGAGTTGCAACCCTTTTTATGCGTAGAGGCCCAGTTTTACTCTCTACGGCCCTCAGCATGTGCCTGTGTTTCTGCGTCCTTTCGAAAAGAACCAAGAAGATGATTTAAAGATAAGCAACGAACAAATGGACAGCGGAACAAGGAAAGGACCTGAACTCTGGGAGGGCAGGAACAAGGCACGCTGACTCATTTTGAAACCATTTAGATTAAACAGTTCAAAATTCCCAAAGCTAAATCAAGGAAGGTGATGGAGAGAGAGAGAGAGAGAGAGAGAGAACATGAAGGAAACACAAAACAAACCAAGGAAACCATCAGCTACAGCAGCATCACTTCTTGTTGCTATTTGTTGCTATTTCTTGCTAGACTTAAGTGCCCTTCACTCTCGATTCTGAAGTGAGGTTCGGGTCCCAGATGGGCTTGGCGCTGGAAGCACCCTCCTTCTGACTCGCCCAGAGGGAGTTGAACAGTGACTTGGCTCGTCTTGGTTCATCATGGTTCCATTATGTTCCATTATTTCCATTCCTGTTGGAAACACAAATGATACACATGTGAGTGCTACATTCTACTGGTTCAGCATTTTTACAAGCAGACCTGAAGGGAGATGAAGGGACAATCGCAATAGTTTTAGACGGTTGCTGTACCCCTTGCCTTGCTTGAAGCTGATTCATTGCCGTCTCTTTCCACCCTGTCAATCCCAATCTACATCAGTTGGGGAACCTTATACCTGGACTTTGGAAAACTGAGGTGGGCCATGGCTGCTGCTGGGGCGGCAATATTGGGGTAGATCGTGTATGATCCAGCTCGTGCACAGGGTCTTTATTTGATCGAAGCCTGTATTTGAAGAGGGAATTATCCGATTTGGCTATCGGGTTGACATGCTTGGTACGAGAGTGCACCGCAGGAAGCGGTTCTTTGCTGCGTGATTTGTTTGTTGGCTTGCGACGATCTTGTATAATTATGGCTTCTTTACTGATCACAGCACAGGCACATCAAAACCAACTAGACACTTTGTCAACAACACTGCTGAGCAGCCTGAGCAGTCCTTAGAATTTGTAAGCATATTGCCAGGGTTCTCTCTTTGGTCTCGTTTACTTTGAGTTCTACATAATCTACCAATGAGATTCTTACAGAGCGCACGCCGTTGCTACTGGAGGTAGGGAAGGTTGTGCCGCCACCCCTTGATGCTGGAGGAGGGCAGGTGCAACTTGTTGCTTTATGGTGTTGGTCTCAAGGGGCAACACAACAAGCAACGGAATTCCACAAAATATCTTTCAGATGAGACACATCGGTTCCCCAGACTTGAAGATCGTTGGAGGGTTTGAAAACTGATCCTGATGCTCATGCTCAAAACTGTTCGGATTTTCCTGGATGTCCATGCCCAAACCCCTCACAATGCCATCAGATTGTTGGATCATGTGATAGAACTGAAATTGTCCGCTACCCCGTCTTACAGGCAGAACATGCTGCAGAGGAAATGGTGAACGGCAAGGAGGTCGGGAAAAAGGTGTAGGAGGATTGCCTAGCATTGAATTTACTCTTTCTCGTAGTTGTTTTCGCATTTGCTTCGTTTGTCCCCAATACCCTTGTTGCATGAGACTGTTTGGCATTTGTGATATTTCATCCAAAGGTTACATACATGTATATACAGTATATATATATAATAATGATGTTTTCATTCCTCAGAAGTTGCCTGCCCTCAACAGAGGATAGCGACCAGAAACAAAAAGAGCTGGAGCAGGCCCGGCCAGCCATGGTGAGAAGATCAAGCACTCATGTACAGCGATTACAGGTTCATGTTCTGAAACACATGATTGATGAGGTCGAACAAAATACACACATAGACAGACAGACAGACAGACAGACAGAGACAGAGAGAGAGAGAGAGAGAGAAAGACACACACACACACAAACACAATATGGAGATACATGGGGTACATGAGGTAGGAATTGCTGCAAGCACATGGTCAATAGGTCAGTAAGCACCTGCCACTAGTGTTGATGAGCTGACCTGATCATGATGTTTTCTAGGAAAGCAGGCTTAGCTGCAATGAAGTAACAAAAGGCTGAACCTTCGGAGAGGCATCCTGATCAACAGAAGAAAATTGTACTGATTCACACGACACCCTCCACCTGCTTTGGCATACTTTGGCTTACAGTAGCTGGCAGGAATGGCTTCGGCAACAGGTGCTTCACCCAGACTCTGAAAGTGGATGAAGAGAGCAGTGCTACCAGACAGCGAAGCAAATTGCTGAGTAGTAAGACGAGAGAGGGCCAGCTTGGGGAAAAAAGGGTCTGGCCACCTGATTTGTTGGTCATTGGTTCTAAGTTCGATGCTCTCTTCGGCAGACGAACCGAGGCCAAAGACAAAGAAGAGCAGGGAATGCAGGTTCTGTACCTGGCGGCCGTTGACAGTTTGATTTGGTTGGTATCGACTTTGCATGGGATGTGGTAGAGGGGCCTCCGTTGTGTTTCAGACATCTTAAGACCTTTCAAGAATCAAGCGCCTGAAGATAGTTTTAATTTTCGGCTTAGCAAGGTGTTTCATCCCAAAGTCGTCAATTGAAATGGTATTTTTGGCCCTTTGCCTTGCAGGGGCATCCGGGTGGCGATGTCAGTCCACAGGCTGAGCACGGGCATGGAAGACCGGGTTGGGGGGAAGCCTGCAACAAGTCACGGAGCCAGATCACCCATTGCAAACAGAGTCAGGTGTGGAATGTTGAATTGAAAGTGTCGCGTGTCCATCCTTGCAGTTCTCCTTTTTTGGCCAGAGAAACGAGTTCAAGTTGCCGCATCAGTTTGAAGACGTACTATCATTGAATCATTGACTATCATGTAATTAATCATGTACTCAAAATGTTTCCTATCAAACAAATACAACGTACACCGCGTATCAAACAATGGTCTTTGCTGCCACTGGTGTGCAACAGTTTTTGGTCATGGCAAGGCACAGGTGGATTTGCCACATGATTTGCCTATGGCATCTGTGGCATTCACCGTGCGTTTTGAGACCACCGTTTGGAGCCACAGCTGGAAGCAGCCGCTCCATGAGAGTCACTAGAGTCCACCAAACGCTTTGCCGCTTTGCACATTGGCAGCTCAGGTCGGGACCATTGACATCGTCGCGGCTTGGTGCAAGCCATGCCGTTCAATGTTCATCGACCAATCTGACAATGTCAGCTGATGTCAGCTGATGTCAGCTGATGATTCTGAGTAAGGAGTCATATTGTCCGATTGGTTTTTGCCATTGTTCACCTGGCGCTGCTTGATCGATGTCAGAGGTGCGTCCAGACTGGGCCCCTCATGGCACCTTGCGCTTCTTGGAGCTGGCTGCTGCAGGTGGCCTTTAGAGTTTGTCCTCGACTGGGTTGGGACAGCTCATGATTGCGCAAATTTCTCGGATTCAATCCCTCAAACAAATTGAAATCGTGAGAGAAACAATTGACGATATTGACGACCTCATTGCTAAGATACGGTTTTTGAATTTCAATGAAATTGATAGACATAAGCATTTGCATGCATAGATGATATAAAGTAATAAGCAGTTGCATATATATTTGCATGATTCCAGCTCGATCCCACTGCTCCATTCTTTCATGGGGAGGTGACTTTGATGACCGTGCATTCTACCGCGCTGTGCCTGGTTGCGCTTTGGCTTCAAAGACTTGACCTTGTCAGCCTGTGGTCAAACCTAAAGTTTGTCATATTTCTCGACAGTGACCAAAACGGAAAGCAAAACAGTTCTGGTTTGAATATGTTTGAACTTGTAAATTTATGTAAATTTAATATAATATTATATAGTTTAATTCTCCATTTCACCCAAAGAATCAACAAGTGCGTAGCATAGTACAACCGAATACAGTGGGTGTTCACCGTCTTTTGTGCTCCCGAGCTCTACTCCTAGATTTCCAAGCCTTAATACTTATGAATATATATATATACTTATGACTTCTTTCCGCATTAGATCATTCTTGCGTATTGCCCCAGCATCGGATTCTTCAACTCCGTAACCTCCATGCTACGCACAGGCATCGTGCAATTTGGACTGCCTCCAAAGCACGAGTTGTCCACCATTCCGGAGGGAGGGGGGGAATTGCCTTGACATCGATACAACATAGTGCGAATCTTGCTGGTTAAATATGGTTAAATTATATTATACTGGTATTTTATTTGTTTTGTTTGTTGATAGAATTAATATGAATTAATGGGAATGAAGTTGAATGAAGTGTCATGGAATCTCGTGAGTATGTTGGGCACAATGCCGCCAGGACGATCCACCAACCGGTGTGCCTTTTCTACTGGGAGCAGTAGCCTTTGCTGCTGTTGGTGCCCCTGGGCTGCAATATATACCTGACCCTAGTTGGTCAGGTTTCCCATAATTGTGGCACAAAAGTCGCCAAAAATGAGTCAAAAATCCACACAAACCACAGTCCGAACAGGGGTGCTGTTGCTAAGATCTTACAGCGAGAAACAGCTAGAGCTCCGAAACAATTCTACCTTTCCATTTGCCAGCTGCACATCTGGGAAAGTTTAGGTGATGTGCTTGAGACCCGTGTTTCTTTGTCAAAATCGTTTCGTTGTCAAAACTTCAAAACATATATGGTTTTCGCAAACGCCTGTCATGCATTCCAAGAATTGCTGCATGGAGACCCAGGGAGCGCTGTCTGAGGAAAACACACGCCGCTCAACCATTTTCATTTGCACAGGCGGTGTCATTTGCCGGGTATGAAGAGATGATTGACCGAATGGAAGGAGACATCCCAGTTCCTTCGAGTTCCTTTTGCATCCTAGTTTTACAATGTTTTACCATGTTTTATATACATCCTTTTGCAGGTATACATATGTTAGTTCAATCTACCACATCAGGCTATAACCTGTGTAATGTTCTTATAACAATAATAGCCACCCTATTTTTTCTCAAAAAAATATAATAAACAACGTTTAATCAATCCCTTTTGAAATGGTTCCAATCCCGTTTAAAATCAATTTATATAAATAGCCAAAAATCTACCTATGGATGTTTTTCAGGTTTATTATTGCTTTTGCTGAGGAATAAATATGATTGCTTTACTGTAACTATATCTCATGCAGTGGTTATGTTGGTATATTATTGCCTTTATCGCTGAAGAAATATAACTGCTTTAACTGTACCCTTTGTGAACTAAAAATAAAAAATAAAATGCAGTTTAGTAAGAGATCAGCTCTTTTGGAGCTGGATATGTTTTTTCCGTTTTTTGTTGTTTCTTTAAGTTTTCTTGTTGAAAGAGGAAACTCTTTTCTCTGTAATTTTGGTTTAAACTAAACACCCAAAAACACACATAACAAGCACAGAGACAGTTTATTATTGCCTGGCTACTTTCGGGTTTATTATTGCTTTCCTTGGCGCTCCATGTGGTGTACCCTTTGTGAACTCAAAAAAAAAGTTTATTATTGTTATATATTAATGTTATGCATTCTTGTGTTTATTAATGTTTTACTCACAAAAACGTTGAGGTCGAAACAACAAATGCAATTGCTTGTTCAGGTAATAAATTTCGGGAGGTCGTCGGGAGATAGGTAACATAGCAATACAGAAATTCATAATGGCCCTTTTACTTTCAGTATTGGCAACAAACATGTAATTTTGACGCATGGATTTATTATTGGCTGAAATTTACTATTGTTATATAAGAACATCATTGTGTTTACCCGTTCCCTTGTGTTTCCGCAGAGCAGACTACTGCCACAAGTACGAGAATGCATTTGATATTACAAGAGAAACATGATTCTGAATAAAGCACTTGCTGAAAAGATGTGGCTCCAGTATATCATTTGTTCGCAAATAAGAAACATCGCACTTAGGACCTTAGGATATTGTTCTTTTGTCCTTCGGCACGTTGACGCACCTTGCCTCTGTGCCCACAGGCGACATGTCGCATTGCCTGGGCAGACAGTCCTGGGAGACACCTATCGGAGCTGTGGCCGAGTCGTCCTTGGAGGTCTTAGAAGCTTGGCCATTGGATAGGAAAAGGATGGAAAAGGGGGAAGACTTGCAGACTGGAATCCAGATCCAACTTTTTGATGTTCACAATGATGAAAAAAAATAAAAAAGAGGTTGGAATCTATAACTAGGCTGACTGTGAGTAGCCCGTACAGGTGCTACCTTTTGAGTCTTGTTGGAGTGTATGAAGGTCGGAACTTCTTGGCTCAAACTTCTTGTCTTTTCCCGGTTTTCCCTTCCAGCAAAGCAGCACTTCTCCAAAAGTCATGTGCAAGTGCTAGAGCAAAGCAGCTGCTCAGCACGAGATTCAGGTAGGTACCGACCAAAAATTGTCGGCAAAGGTGGTTCAAAATTCTGCAGTTCGCCATGGTGAAGCCATGGCGATTGAAGGAGCTGTCGGATCATCAGCCTTGCCATGCCATGCATCGTCGCGGTGATAACTTCGGAGAGGTGACGTGATACAAAAACAAAAGCACGGGCATCATGGGGTACAGTACCCACCGTAGATTTGAAACATACTTTAAGCATCTTTAAGCATCTTTAAGCATCTTTGGTCATTTCTGATGTGATATTATTTATATGATTGTATGATATTATGATATACTGTATTATGATATGTGAAGGGTTGGCATCAACGTCAGGCTGGTCGCTTCATGAAGTTCACAGTTGGGGATTTGTTGAAGTCTAATTCCTCCCTTGCAGCGAGGAGTTGGGTCAGTGGTGGTGGTGTTGTGCAGCTCTAGGCCGCCCCTGACCCCGTCGGATTTCCTTCAAGGACACAGTTTCCAAAGATTTGGGAATCTATTGGAGTCTACTAAGTCTACTACTATTTTTGTGAGTCCAGACTGTGTTGAAGAGAACATCCTTTGCTGTTTGGGTATGTTTTCCTATCTTGAATCAATCAGCTGGTTGTGCTGTGCATGCAAGTGTCGACCTATGTTTAAGCTGCTGCAAGTGTGGTGAGTATAGGATTGAGACATATTGAGATGGCGTGTGTACTCGTTTCCTCTGCGCATTACATGGGTGCAAGTCAAAATAGGAGGTCCGGAACAAGCTCCGGGACCACACCCGTTCCATACCCCCGTTCCATACCCCCGTTCCATACCTCCTTGAAGGATCCGTTCCATACCTCTGTTCCATAC
>Ga0126342_10017636_pt1 | contig 12326 bp, 9 predicted proteins | sample Cyp1metagenome_FD_92528 | JGI IMG/M metagenome (GOLD analysis project Ga0126342, IMG submission 92528) | Coral microbial communities from Lord Howe Island, Old Settlement Bay, Australia - Cyphastrea 1 metagenome | ecosystem: Host-associated > Invertebrates > Cnidaria > Coral ... | reverse complement strand
TATTAAATTGTAGTATATCATATAATATTATATTATAATATATCTTATTATATTATATTAAATTATATTATATTATATTGTATTTTATTATATATATTTTTGTTGATATATATATATATATTATGTTCAATAAAATATAATACATATATATATATATATATAAATATATTATGCTACATGCATAAATATATATATATATATATAAATAAAGGTCAGATGGGAATAAGTGGAGATTTTTTTACTCCATACGTTGAGCAAATGACATGAGCATGGTTTTGACCCGAAACATGTGCAGGCACATGACTTGAGAGTAGTCGACAAACCGAATTTTTATGTGTGCCGCCATTTTTGGGCCTTGTTAGCAGATGACATGAGACAATGTGACATTTTTGGTCGCTGACCAAGTCATGTGTTCAAGCATCACTGCCAAACAAGGGTGAAGCCAAGAAAAAAACAAGATGCAGCCCACAAACCCGAATGCTCACACGTATGTTAATGGCACAGATGTCGAAACACATGGATATGCAGTCACGCAGAACACTTTTCTGCAATAGTTTATTTGAACACTCTTGTACATATTTCCCCTGTTACCATTCTGCAGTGTGGAGTGTAAAGTAAGGAGTGTGGAGTGTGGAGTGTAAAGTAAGGAGTGTGGAGTGTAAAGTGTGGAGTGGGGAGTGTGGAGTGTGTAAAGTGTAGGGTGTGAAGTGTGGAGTGGAAAGTGTAGAGTGGAAAGGGTAGAGTGTGGAGTGTGGAGTGTAAAGTAAGGAGTGTGGAGTGTAAAGTGTGGAGTGGGGAGTGTGGGGTGTGTAAAGTGTAGGGTGTGAAGTGTGGAGTGGAAAGTGTAGAGTGGAAAGTGTAGAGTGTGGAGTGTGTGGAGTGTGTGGAGTGTGGAGTGTGTGGAGTGAGGAGTGTGGAGTGTAAAGTGTGGAGTGTGGAGTGTGCAGTGGGTAAAGTGTAGAGTGTGGAGTGTAGAGTGTAGAGGGTGGAGTGAGGAGTGTAAAGTGTGGAGTGTGCAGTGGGTAAAATGTAGCGTGGGGAGTGTGCTTGCCACGCAAAATGACGACAGAGATCTCCGAAGTGTTGCTCAACAAAAACTTTCGAAAAGGAAAGGTTTTGCAGCTTCCCCCATAGACACGGCGAGGTGACAGGAAAGCCAGAGACTCGAGTCGAGACAAAACGAGCATTTCGTGCGAGACTTCCGCTAATTTTGACACGTTGCAGCTTCAAAATCGACGTTTTCCTATGGGTTTTCTTAGGAACCTCTTTCAGCATATCTCACAAAATGCCACGCCTGCCACGGAATCTGCACCTTGTCGCCACTTGACGCAGCCCTGCCATTGCGATTCGCAAAAAACACGCAACACGACACGTCGGGATGGACATGTCCAAAGTGCTGCGCCTGCCTTGAAAACTGCAACGCATCTTCTGAAAACGTCGTAAAGGTATTGCGCCTGCCACACAAAACGATTTTCGACACGTTACAAAACACGTCTGAATGTCACGAAGTGCCACGCCTGCCACACGAAACGAAGCAACACCACATATGAAACCTCCAAAAACGACCCCTTCTGCAGAACTTACCATAGGCACGGCCATATGGCCATCACGCGGACGGTTGCGAACGGTTGCGGACGGTTGCGAACGGTTGAGCAACGTCGAGCGAACACACCCTCAACCCCCAGACCCCCAGAGTGAAACGGGAACCCTTCCTACGCAGTCGAGAAACATGATACGACTTTTACAAGCTGATACGACTTAACGCTAGCGCTTGTACGGCACAAAAGCACATGAGATGACTTCTCAACTCTGTCTTGGGGAATGCTCTTGATGAAATGACAGTGAGCCCTTAGCTGAATCTTTGCACCTGCCCTCACACACTTTGAAGGCCATGTCTAGATATATATTGAAAACATTTAGAAAGTTGAGAGCTTTTCATGCCAGTGCTCTGCCTGGTGTTGAAATTACAAGGTTAACCGGGCTAAAACCCAGCTTACAATATAAAATTCTACATTCCAGAGCTCATGTCATGTGCTGTGCTCTAGGGGCCTGGTGTCGAAACCGCAAGGTGAACCGAGGTCAAAACCAGCTTACAATATACATTTTTACAGTCCCCGTGTCCTTAGTTGAGAGCTCATGTCCTGTGCTCTCTGGGCCAGGTGTTGAAACCACAAGGTGAACCAGGGTTAAAACCAGCTTACAATGTTCATTTCTAGAGTCCCCGTGTCCTTAGTTGAAAGCTCATGTCATGTGCTCTAGGATGCTCTAGGGGCTCTTAGGCTTTCCAAAACACCGGCAGCCGGCAAAGGAGTAGCAAAACTTGGGATGGAAATGAGAAATGGTGGGTACATTGATCGCTATGTCTGCAGAGGCAGGGCCATCAACTGGATTGAGGCCGCGCACAGGCGGGGAAGAAACATAACTGGGACCAACAGGTGAAAAACAACGAAGGGAAACATAATGGGGAGGAACAAGTCTGCAGAGAGATGGTGAAACTTTAGGGGGAAATTGTTTCACGGGCACTGCAAAACTCTGAAGACAGATCAGGAAACTGTGAAACTCCAAGTTTCATAAGCAAAGCCTCAAGTCCCAGAATGCGACATCCAAGTTTCACAATCCGACGTTTATCACCTTGTGGACAGTCACAGTCAGTTTGAAGTTCCATGGGGGTGGGAATTTTGATATCATCTTAACCTTGTGGAGACTCCAAGCCAGTTTCAAGTTCCAATGGGGTGGAAACTTTGATATCGTCTTCACCTTGTGGCCACCCCAAGTCAGTTTGAAGTTCAATGGGGGTGGGAATTTTGATTTCAGCTTAATCTTGTGGACAATTTTGATATCATCTTCACAGGGAAGCTTGATATCGTCTTAACCTCGTGGACACTCCAAGTCACTTTGAAGTTCCATGAGGGTGGGAATTTTGATATCACTTAACCTTGTGGACACTCGAAGTCAGTTTGAAGTTCCATGGGGTGGAAATGTTGATATCATCTTAACCTGGTGGACGCACTAGTCAGTTCGAAGTTCCATTGGGTTGGGAAACTTTGATAACGTCTTAACCTTGTGGACACTCCAAGTCACTTTGAAGTTCCATGCGGGTGGGAATTTTGATATCATCTTAACCTTGTAGACACTCCAAGTCAGTTTGAAGTTCCATGAGGGTGGGAACTTTGATATCGTCTTAACTTTGTGGACACCCCAAGTCAGTGGGGTGGAAATTTTGATATGATCTTAACCTGGTGGACGCACTAGTCAGTTCGAAGTTCCATTGGGTTGGGAAACTGTGATAACGTTTTAACCTTGTGGACACTCCAAGTCACTTTGAAGTTCCATGAGGGTGGGAATTTTGATATCACTTAACCTTGTGGACGCTCGAAGTCAGTTTGAAGTTCCATGGGGTGGAAATGTTGATATCATCTTAACCTGGTGGACGCACTAGTCAGTTCGAAGTTCCATTGGGTTGGGAAACTGTGATAACGTTTTAACCTTGTGGACACTCCAAGTCACTTTGAAGTTCCATGCGGGTGGGAATTTTGATATCGTCTTAACCTTGTGGACACCCCAAGTCAGTTTTAAGTTCCATGAGGGTGGGAGCTTTGATATCGTCTTAACCTTGTGGACACCCCAAGTCAGTTTTAAGTTCCATGGGGGTGGGAATTTGGATAACGTCTTGCTCTTGTGGACGGCACGTGTCATTTTCAAGCTCTATGGGGGCTGGAATTGTTTGGAGGAAGTGTAGTTGCAGAGTTGCTCAATCCGGCCAGCGTAGTTGCACAAGCAGAGTTGCACAATCCTGGGAGTTGCGCAATCTGTCAAAAGCAGTTGCGCAAGCAGAGTTGCGCAATGCTACGAGTTGCGCAAGCAGAGTTGCGCAATCCTGGAAGTTGCGCAATCCTGGGTGTTGCGCAAGCCAAGTATCGCAATCCTAGTTGCGCAATCCGACCAAAGAGTTGCACAATCCTAGTTGCACAATCCTAGTTGCGCAATCCGGAGAAGTTGCGGAATCGGACTGTATTCATTGGATCATAGACTATAGAAATATTGGATCATAGACTATAGAAATATTGGATCATAGACTATAGAAATATTGGAATTGGATCATAGACTATAGAAATATTGAATCATTAGACTATTGAAATATTGGATCATTAGACTACAGAAAAATTGGTTCATTAGATCAATAGACTATAGAAATATTGGATCATAGACTATAGAAATATTGGACAATAGACTATAGAAATATTGGATCATAAACTATAGAAATATTGGATCATTATACCATAGAAATAGTGGATCATTAGACTATAGAAATATTGGATCATAGACTATAGAAATATTGGATCATTAGACTATAGAAATATTGGATCATTAGACTATAGAAATGGAGGTTTCCTAAAATGGGGGTACCCCCAAATCATCCATTTCAATAGGATTTTCCATTAGATGGTTCTCCAGATTCAGTCTGGCATCCCCCCAAGGGGCCTGAGCCAGAGTCAGCTGGATCGAAGGCAACCTGAAGAAATCGATGCGGAATGTTTCATGATGTTTCATGATGTTTCATGATGTTTATTCCCCTCAATGTGGTAATAAATGGAATAGATGTCATAGGTTTCGAATGGTTTTGACCCATCCCCAGATGAGTTGGGCGCTTCCGGTACAGTACCAAAGGGATGCTGCTAGGATTTTGAACCAGAGGCTTTTCAAAATTTCAACATGGTTTTCCCATGTTTTCAAAGTTCGGCAAACGGAGTTGTCCCATTCTGGTGAGTTGTCCGGAGGGTAATCATTGTCCAAAGCTGTAGTTGCAATCTCCTCATACACAAAGGTTGATAGGATTTACACTACTACGAGAAGTGCTGGTAATCGACATGGGTGTGTCTGAAAATTTGGAACCCAATCACATCCCAGAGTTTATCCTCCAGTTCATTCATATTCCCAATGAAAATTGCCATATCCACCATTTTGCGGTACCTCATTATCGTCTGGTGAATTGGCGGATTGGTTTGGCCGTGAGAACTCACCGAGCGTGTCACCGGTGGATGGATCTCTGCTAGTCACCGGTGGAATGAGAGAATGGGATTCCATTACCCATGGCTATCCTATTCTCAGACAAAGCCTGTCCCAATCTATGCTTCTATCCTAATGTTGGGATGCAGTGGTCCTGGTGATGGGGTCCACAGTTTTCATTTCCGGCTAAGTCTCCATATTCGAGTATGACCAGCCAATAGTGCTGTTTTCGAAAAAGAAAAGCAGTTGTTCTTTACATCTCCCCACGAAGAAGTCTCCCGAAATCCCGGGCTTTGACGTCGACTCCAAGCTACTCGACGTGATCACTGGATTGGCTAGCTTTGACCTGCAGGTATATCTCTGGGGTGTAGCTAAAGAGCCAGTGATGTCGTTACCTTTGTTGGGCGCGGTGGGCTGGTTAATTCTTGGACTTACCACACGAATCCGTCTTTATCCGTCAAAAAACATAGCCCAGCTGTGAAATATTTAGATACACCTCAAGAAATTAACAGATGATCATATGAATTACAGCTCTAAGAATACAGGTACAAAAGTATACAAAAGAAAATTTGACATGGAACTCAACCCATTTCGGTGAACGAAAAAACATCAACTCCTCTCCTGGACACTCTTTGGGGCGCCATGGGTCCCTTTGTCACTGAAGAGGACCCTGCTGAAGTGGATGTCTATCATGGTTGGCGAGTCCCCCAACTGGGGGATACTGGGGTGCTCCAATTCGTATCTGGGTACCCCGGATCTAGCCAGCTAATGGAACAGTATGGCTGGTCAAACAAAAACTCTCCAAGCCATCCGCATTGAGTTGGAGGTTTCATTGAATCCAAATAAAGCTATGCGTACACACCATATATCATATATCCATATAAAAATCAAACTAAACACCCTAATATAGTCCTTGATTCTTAGACTTGCACACTCCATCAGTTTGCTCTTTCGAAAAGTCAGGTCGAACTACTTGAAACCACCAGTTAAAACTACTTCATATTCCCCACTCAAAATGGTCCGGAACAAAAAAAGAAAAAAACGACCTTGACATACCTTGACATTCTTTGGAAGATCAGATGTTCCCCATGTTTCCCCATATGTTTTCCCACAGATTTCACCCCAGGAATTCCCATGGCTAGAAGGCACCTCGGAAAGCGCTCCCAGGTCTTCTCCTGACCTTTTCTGCAAAAAACGACGGAAAAACTCTGGACTTCTTAGGTGAAAGTCAAGAAAGTTATATTTCAATTGCTACCACCATGTTAACACTATTAATTTATTAGTTGTTATGCTTCGTCTGAAAATCGGGTACCACTATGTTGATTTTTCTGAGTAATCACTATGAAACCATCTATTTCCCCTAGTAAAAATGGGCATGGGTATCCAAGATTGGCTATGGCTAAAGTGGGGATCCCCGAGTCAAGTAACCGTGGGTTTCAATACTAAAATCGTCGACTTGGATGACTTGGGGGTACTCCCATGGATTGGAAACCTCCATATAGATGATGTTATATGATGTTAGATCGTGTGTATAAATGATGTTAGCATTTAATCAATGGACTCTCGAAAATGGAAAGTGATGTCTTGAGCTGATTTCCGCACAGCTTTCCAAAATCTATACTTAAAAAGTTCGAAACCAGCAAGTAAAAGAGATGACGTTCGAGGCTCCAACATGGATTTCAAGAGGGGGAAAAATGCGACTGAAACAGCACTTTTATGTTCGCATCTCCAAAAGTTAAATGAGGTAACAATATATAATCCTATAGGCCCATAGGCTCCATCTCTGGTTCATATTTCCCTACATGAATGAGTCATTTCTGCAGTGACAGCGATGTTCTCCCTGGAAGTGTGGAAATTCGCTCAAAATTCGCTGCCCAAAAAATGACACGAAGACTTGGGTGTTTTTGAAAATGGTGATTCTAACCCCACAAAATAGTTTCATTAAGGGAAAATGACAATCAACCAGTGAACGGAATATGATGGCATAGGGTTTCCCCCCACATTTTCAGGTTCCAAACCTGCAGTTTGGTCCAAACCCAGCCCCCAACTGCCACCCAGCGGCATCTGAGATAGCTGGTTCATGTGGTGAAACGCTCCCGGATCCGTGAAATTACGTCAACGGATCACAGGGACGAACTACCGGCTGCGGTGGCGCCAGAACGTGGGTTGCGGTGCCCCAATAGGTGGATGTTCCGTCGGAAAAACATGGTCCCAAGACGTCCCAAATCACTGGAATATGACTGGAAGGATATTTGTTTGCTTCCGCTTGTGAGTGGTGCCAAAGGGAAGACATCACAATCTGGATCACTTGAAATCATTTGTGTTATGATGCATGCCAAACCAGATGAGTTGTGCATAGGCATAGTTTTGCGATTTTGCGGAGGATTCCCCATCTATAAATCACCACCAGGCTTTTCGGTGGCTGAAATTCCTACATTCCGAGGCCTCCCAGGAATTCCACTGGCCAAGCATCAAATCCGGCGTTTGAAAAACCCGTGTTGGCCTGTTGGGCCATGTCTTGAATGTCTTGAAGCTACAGTGGTGCCCCATAGCACACTTGGTTTGAACTGCTTAACTATGTTTGGGGTGTCCGATGATATCCATGGCTTGGTTAAACAAACATGACTGTCACCACTTTGTACTGGATTTCTTTCGATTTCCTTCATGCCATCGGATGATTTGACTGAAACTTCTGGGTCCAAAAAGGTCCAAAATATGGTCAACTCATTCTGAAGTCGCTTCCACACTAGGGAAACGCTCCAAAGGCATGCCCCGCGGAGGGACCAGTGAACGGGTCTCCGCGCCTTCTGAAAGATTTCAATGAAGGAGACATAGAGCCTGGGCTCCACCAATTCTGGACGGGTGTCAAATATCATGATATCTCCAGTGAATTTTGGGGGTCTTTTTGGAGGATAACCCCGCATATTTCTGGATTCCCGTTGATTTTCCGTGTTGGAGCTGGTATTTTCGGTTGAAGTCGTGCATTTTGGTTGTGTTTTTGACACTTTGCCATGCTATTTGCAGTTTGTGTTGCAAATGCTGCTGCTTGTGGCCACGCCTGTGCTTGTGCTCTTGCTTCTGGTGGGGGTTTACTTGGGTGAATTTAGGGTTGGTTCAAGGTTTATTTGGGGTTGGTTTAGGCTTTTGATTGGGGTTACTTCGGGGTTGATTTCAGGATATGTCAGGTCGGTTTGGGATCTTTTAAAGGTTGGTTTAGGGGTTATTTAGGGTGGGTTTAGGTTTGTCTAATTCAGTGTTTTCAGAGTTGTTTTAAGGCTTTACAGTTCGTTAAAGCCCTTGGTTCAATTAAGGCATTTAAGGCACGAAAAAATGGCAAAGAAACATAAAAGCAAAGAAGCAGGAAAAGATAGAAAAAGCAAACAAGCGGAACATTGAAGAGGCAGAAAAGCGAAGAAGCGAAAAGGCAAAGAAGCAAAAAAGCAAAGAAGCGGAAAAGCAAAGAAGCAGAGAAGCGAATAAGTAGGAAAAGAAGAGCACAGGCAAAAGCAGCCAGATTTAAGTCAAAAGAAATGAAAAAGGAATACAACAAAAAAATGATAATTACGCTTCCATTCTGGACTCATTGAGTTTCACGGAAACTTTACAGGAAACTGTGTTTCTTCGACCACAAAATTCAAAATGTTACACCCAAGTGACTTTGAGAATCCGAAATATTGACATGAATTATATAACTACTTCAACGTATCACAAATCATACCAAGCATACCCGCATACCCGCATTTTAAAATCTAAAAAAAAAACTTTCTCTTAAAATATGGGGGACGTCTTAAAAATGAGGGATCTCAAACAACCATTGGATCCCTCATTTTGAAATCGTCATAGCGTTGGATGAAAAAATGGGGGTAGCCCCAAGGCCCTATGGATTGGTCCAAGGCGTCCAAGGCGCATGATGCCAGCTGAGAAGCCAAGGGAGCCCGCCAGCATGCGTTTGCTGGCGAACTTCACCTAGGTGAAGTTGACCCTGGGTGTCCAGTCCTTCCAAAGCACCTCAAAAATGGAATGTAACATTATGTAACCAGCTGTGATTTGGACACTAAGTCTGGTATCTTCCAGCAACGAGAGAATTCCGCGGATCTAGGGGCTGATTAGGCTGATTGACCTCCAAGTGATGGAAACGCAAGCATTCGGTAGCTCTGATATCAGTACCTCCAAGCCATACCATGAGTTACAGTACACATCCGCAGTAGCTCGCAGTTCCTCTCTACAGCGGAATGCTGGCTGAGGTGAGAAAACTTCAACAAAGCAGCAGACAAAGTGAGACAAAGTGATGCAGCAATATGGTGAAATGAGACGACAAGGAGGATAGTTTAGGGTTCTGAAGATGGTCAGCGGTCACCCTACCCAGGATCGACATGTGCGAAAACAAAAAACAAGGACCAAGGGATCTCCATCCCCTATGAAGAGTTTATCAATCATAACTTTGTCAGTTGCTGATATGAAACCTAGGCTGAGAGACCAACTTTGCCACGAAGAAAAGGGCTGCCACTCGCATCATGTTGGCGTAAGAACAATAAGTGAAACATCTTTTCCCCCATGGGTTTGTCATGTCTCAAAATGTCGGATTTACTCCTCAATATGAGAATGATTGTCCAAAAACCCTTGGATTTTTTCTCACGAAATTGTCACAAATTGGTGCTGTTTTCATGTTTGAGACAAACCCGAGCGATTTACCTGGGCCTGGCTTGCCATGACTCGTGTCAACTTGAATATTACCAATCATCATTGGCTGATACAATTAACAAGGAAAGAGCCTTTGTAGGAATAAAAGTGTATATAATGAAGAATGATGTAAACCAACAGGACGTATAGATAAAACCGACACTGGTAGCAAGTCAAGAAAATGTCTGCAAGAACGTCGTTGAAGATTGTGATTGCCAACTCACAAAGCAAATACCCGCAGCATGTCTTGGCAAAAATGCTGGAATCCCAAGCAACAGGAGAAAAAACACGCTTATACAAATCTGGCTAAGAATGTCCGAATCACCTAAAATTTGCACCACTGTGCATCCATGATTTCTGAAAAAGCGCCCCCCAAAACCATCCAGCTGCAATTGCCGCCTGGTAACGCAGTTGTGAAAGAACACCGCAGAGGCACCCAAGCAAGTTGCGAGGCCAGCCAAAACTACCATGAAGAAAGCTATCCATGCATTCCCTAAGTCCAACGCCATGGCGCCCACCAAGTTGTTGCTCCTGTTGGTCCCCCGGAGGCCTAGGATTTTCGGCGGAAGCACGTGAAGCTGGAACCAAGCTGCGGCATGACCAGAATCTGCGGTGCGATGTCTTGAATGTCGAAGATTGTTCAAACATCCAAACGATTGTTCGTTTTGCATTACAACTGGGAAATGCGGCTGAAACTCTATGATTGAATTTGTGGCCAATATGTAACCCATTCACCAAACCGAGGTCGATGATCGTCATCTACCATCAGGGCAATCCAAATCCCAATCTCACAATGCCTGTCAACATGCCAGCATCATCAGCACCTGGCCGCGGGGAAAAGCCCAGTTTGGGGATGTGCACCCACCAGCTCCCTCCAACCAACACGCAGTTTGCTGGGATAAGCAACACGTTCTGGCATGTAATGTCATTATATATCATGTGATTGAAGATATGAAGCAACAAACAGACATATAAAAAACAGCCAATTGCTGCAAATCATCAAAAAACCTGGGATCGTCACAGCTGTGGAAAGGTGCCGAAGGCCGGCTTCCGGGAAGAGTCATTGGAATTTACCATGGCAAAATTGGGGATTTAACATGATATAACTCCGCAAAATATGGCAAAATGGTGACAAGATGGCAATATGATGGGAATACCCTCTGGTAATTTGACAGTGTGCGAACGTTTTATAGATGATTGTCCTATATTTTCCCATCTGAAACCCTCCATAGATGACCTGAGAGGGTTGGTAAACCCTCCCAGTTTCAGCGCCTGTGGCTTCGAAGTTGGGCCAGGCGGAGTCTTCAGAATCCTCCAGCTCACCTGACGTGACATCAGACGTTGGACCTCAAAATCCCACCATGTGTAGGATGGGTTTTCCACCATGTTCGGCGGGAAATGAACGACATGTAGATGGTTTTTTCCATGGTTTTCCACATCTATGTTGGTTTGGTGGTGAGGGTTTCAAAATGTACCATTGATAAACCAACTCTTGAAATGTAAAGTAAGTGGTTAGTCTGGATCACCGAAGAAATGAATGGTATTTGGGTGATGTAGACTCCCAGACTCCCAAACCATGGGACTTCCTTACCTGTCTTGATTAATTAGTAGTTCTTGTGGTTTAGGGGGTTCGCCAATGTTTGAAGACCCCCATTCGGAGTCTTCTGGGTGCCCAATTTTGGGGAAGCCCCGCTTTGGGCTCTGTCTGACCTAGCCCCAATCAATGGCGACTGTTTTGATAACCAGTGGATTTGGAGCATAGCCCATTTTTCGACAAAGTGAAATAAGATGCTTTGAATGGAGATTCCCAATAAATCGAAACAGAATAGGGTTTTCCGAAATCTATGCCCAATTTAGGTGTCTTATATAAAAAAATAGAAGAAAAGTGATGTGGTAGTGTTTTAGTAGGAAATTAATTTGTTTTTTGGGTTATTGCAATAAAAGATCTATTGTTAGCAAGGTATTTGAGAACACACGGGTTCCCAACCAGTCAATATGGGTTTATTCAAAAACTGGTCTCTTATGATGTATGGTCCATCACCCGTTGCTGCTTAATGCCGTCGCTTCAATCATTATGACCCTTTACGTGGACCCCCAAAAAAAAAAGGTTCGGTTTGTTCAGGACTGAGCACAGGCGGGTATCTTTGGGACAATAAATTTGGCCATTGATTGGGACGTGAAACTGAAAAGCCTTTGAACTTTGAACCTCTCGTGTGAGAATATCGCCCACACATAACATCAGCAACTGGTGGCTTTTCAGGCTTGAGGGTTACTTTCATAAAATACTGGGGGAAAAATCATTTTTTTTGAAGGCAAAATCAGTGTCTCAGATCCTAAAATCCATGGATACGGGAAACCCATGGGTTTTTACAGCCAAAGAATCCTTGGGGCCTTTCCTGCAGATGTTTCCATCAACTTCTGGGTCCAAAAAGTGTCCATTCTATTCTATTAGGTTAGACGGTTAGATGTCCCCCATTTATTGATAAATATGTACATATATATATAATTATATATATTGTGAAACTTCCTAGTTTCCTGAAGCTGACAGGTTCATTGACATTTTCCCGTGATGATCGGGTGTCCGTTCGCCGCGGCTCAAGTGGCGGGAGGGCAGTGGAGCTAAGGCACGGCAGGCATTG
>Ga0126342_10017635_pt1 | contig 12326 bp, 9 predicted proteins | sample Cyp1metagenome_FD_92528 | JGI IMG/M metagenome (GOLD analysis project Ga0126342, IMG submission 92528) | Coral microbial communities from Lord Howe Island, Old Settlement Bay, Australia - Cyphastrea 1 metagenome | ecosystem: Host-associated > Invertebrates > Cnidaria > Coral ... | reverse complement strand
CTTTATTCATCTTTATTCATCTTTATTCATCTTTATTCATCTTTATTCATTTATTTGTTCGAGTATTTTTTTATTTATCTATTTATTTGTTTTTTCTGTTTTTGCACTGGAAAAATGGAGGGGTAAATCTGCAAAAACGATGACGTGTCACTGGAGTCCACTTCTGAAAGGCTGGTTGCTGAAGGCCATGACAGCAATATCGGGACGTTTGAAGGTTCTGTGTTTAAGTCGAGCTTTTGCATATTTTTTCACGAATGTTCCATGAATGTTCCATGATTTTCTGCAGTCTGAGGTGCCAACGGGCACAGATATGTCTTGTTGTGCAGAGCGCTTTGTGGCAACATGTACTATACGGAGTCCTACGGCTTGGATAGCATCGTCCCCGAGGATGCACACTCGATCCTGGCGTACCCTGAAAGAAATAGTCCGCGGGAGTTCATTGTCTTTAACGAGAGCCATGTGTACCCTGAATACATTATTGAGTTCCAGTAGCAAAGACAACAGTAGCATTTGGCTGGTGGTTCCAAATAATTCTTGTTCTTCTCCGATGATCTGGGCTGAAGCTCATTTGACATCAACCATCTCATGCTCTTGGCATGGGTGGTCCAACCATCAACCAGTAATTAACATTTTTTGCATTTTTGGCCACAGAGTTTCACGAAATGTCGTGGCTGTGGCCCCAATCTTCAAGAGCGGCGTGCCGCGAGTGAAGCTCGTCGATGCCGTGGGTGGGTGGGATTCCGAATGGAATGCCGCCTGGATCTGGCGTGGATGAACACAGATGGTCAAAACAGGTACAATGCTATGCCAATGGCTCAAAATTATTTACCCGAAGAAAATGGCTAGTGAGACATTGACTACTAGCCATTTTAATCCATTTTGTGTGTCCATTGGTACAGTATCCCATGTTGTAGCGATAGTTATGTGGTTTTCCGAACCAAATAAATCCGTGACTAGATTTGGGCACTCCCAACGCCACCACCATTTTGGAAAACTGTAGCTTCCCCAACAAAAAGCGAGTAATTATATAACATTATATAACCACTCCACCCTAATATCAAATACCACCACCAAAAAAGCATGGTTTAGTACTGCAATCTAATCATCTTGATTTTCGGTTCCTTTGTGGCTTATTTTTCATAATTTCATATCAGAATGGGATTACCTGCAGGAGAAGGAAGGCAGTGAGGGCAGTCCTTGGTCCGCGTGGGGATCCTAGCGGTCCTAGAGAGTTTGGGCGAACAAATCAGACCCTGGAAGGTTTCAAGAGGATAACCTTTTGATTGATATTTGGAAATAGATATACTGTATATACACATAATGACATATGTTTGATTTTGTAATGGATTCCAGCTAGTTTGGGTATTTTTGATGTCAGTCATTTTCAGCAGGTTCTTGATGAGCTTCTTCCAATCCAAGAATCCAGCAGGTCATCCGCTTCGGATGCTGGAGAAGCCGCTGAAGGCGGGGATTGATCCCACAGCAGTTTGGAAAATTGGGGTGAACACAAAAAAACATCAAAAAACCTGGGTAAACACTGAAATGGTTCTTAAAATAGGGGACCCCAAAATCGTGCAAGTGATTGGAAGTTAGTGGTAGATTTTGATGAGCCAATGGTCTTTCGGTACTGCACCCCAGTGTTGAGAAAAAACATCCAAATGAACCAAGTGTTGCCCTCCCCAAGGTTTTTTCATTGTTTTCACGCGAACATGATGAACATGGAAGTTGTTAGCGGCTGAGCCTTCCAAAACACGACACCACGACTCAGTCACTAAGAATGAACATGGGTTGCCTTTGAAGCTTTGGATCCATGAAACCTTCAAGGCAAAGTCCCAGGCAGCGGCCACTCTTCGTGTGAAAAGCTTGGATCTGCCGGCAGCCCAGATCAAGTTGTTACCCGTTCGTGAAAAATGGGCTTGTTGAGGGGTACACCCTGATGGCAATTTTGTGGTGGACATAGGATAAAAACTTGGATTTCAGGGTTTCCCAACAGTTTCATACGAAGCCAATCATCATGCTGTATCTGACACTGGGGTTCAGCCGGAGTCTCCGACGGCCTCAGAATCTCCGGGTTTTCCCTGGCAGGCCCAAAGTGCCGGCAACGGCGCAGGCGGGAGCTTCTCTGTTTGCACTGGAGCTTATCTAATGGCAAAGTAAGATGGGCCGATGCCTAATTGAAATACAGATGGAGGCGGTCAACGCAAATTCTAGGTTTATTATACATACTATTATTATGGTTTATTCATGTATGGCCATGTCATAGTCTCATCAGCTGTGCCAGTGAAGTCCGTTGAAAGTGGCTGAAACATGCTGAAACTACATTTAATAGTAACACCCCAAAGATAGAACAAACTAAGTAAGTTAGTATCAAGGTTTGTTGATATAGATGCAGACATTAACTTACATGGAACCCAACATGCACCGTTTTTTGGAGTTCCATTGAGTTTCATGATGTGAGACTGGTTTGATGGGGGTGCTCCCCCGATTCCAAAGGGAAATCATCTTTTTCACCGTGTTTTCACCATTAACGCCACGACTTGGTGTAAATTTAAATAGTGTAAATCATTTTTCCCCATATGTTCTTCATATTTTATTACTTGATATTACTTTACTGCCACTTTGTATACAAATTACTTAACAAGGATAAAATTACGTAAATCGGGTATAGTCTGTTGCATAATATCATTATATAATATAGGATTTGCACCTTTTGACATTTGATCCCTTTGCTTGATTGGCTGCAGCCCATTGCTGGGAAGAGCCGGGCCCATTTTCCAATTTCCAATTCGGGGCATCCGTGGGGAGCAGACCATGATGACCAACCTGGGTCAGGTGAAAACGCGAAGGCGAACGGCACAAGGCCTGGTTTGGGATGGATGGGAAGCTAGAAATCCAATCCTTGATGGGCGAAGCACTTATCTTTGGCAGATCTGGACATTTTAGGGCGTGCACCACAAGGGGGTTGTTAGAACTGCCCAATTTGAATGGTCATCCAAGCAAAAACGGGTGGCTATGTGGGCCCTGCTCCCAACGCCTTGATTCTATACACCTGCAGAGTTTTGATGCATTGGTTTCACTTCAAATTCATTCAAACATACGTAGGTTTGGCCCGTTTGGCCCAAATTTTGTTCGACATCTGAACCATGGCAAAACTCTACTTGGGCAAGTTGATGGGTTGCTATCAGACATGATGCTCAGCCAAAAACTGGAGAACCAATCCCGCAGGGAAACTGTGGAGAAACCTGGTGCAGGCTGGGGTGGGACCTGAAGAAACTTGAGGTCTTTCCATCCGCGGCAAACAACAACACTTCTGAGTTTCATGATGTTTCATGCCGGTTTTCCAGGGCAAAAACTATAGTTGTTGTGTTGGCAAGGTGTAGTTTCAAGTCTCCCTTCCATAACTTTAGACCCATAGACAGACTTAAATTTGCCAACTACAGAGTCATTGAAGGTCCTGACACAGAATCTTTATGAAGTTCGGACGGGTAGGATACCTGAAATGCATCTTAATGCTAGAACACCCCTAAAATTGTGAGATGGTTGGCATTTGTGAAATGCATCACTGCTAGATGAACCACGACCCCAATCCCTCTGTTGGAAGAGCTGAAGGCATTGGTTTGGGCAGCAAGGTGGAGGCTCGGTGACGACCTCCGTCACTTCGCTGTGAGCTTTTAATAGCTTTTACATTTTTACATGCCATTGATTTTGACATATTTTGACGACATGTATTATATAATTATATGGGTATGGGTCAATACCTATAGATACATTTTTAGTGGGATGAACATCCATTTACCAGCTATTTTGGGGTTCACTAGGTACCAGGGTTTTGACCCATCCCCATATATGTATGTATGTATGTATGTGTAGAATATGTGTGACCAATTGACCGGATGATGACCTTGTTGGCCACTCAGGGGATGAACACAGGTTGCACCTCTAGTGTGTTCTGCTGGCAAACCTGGCACTGGAAAATCCATGAAAATCCCAGCGTTTATGCAGATTGCCATCTATGAAACAACATATTCATACATGACATATCATATATATATATATATAATTTATACATATATATATTATATTATATTTCACATATCCATTTAAATCAACAAGAAACAGGGGATTATATCTCCATTGGTTTTATGATGGCAACGGCAAATTCCCCATAAATGGAGGTGTCAATGGACCAATCATCTATAAAAGGTGATTTTCCATGTTTGATAGCCGTAAGGTATGTATGATGTCTTGTCCATCAAACATCGGGGGATTTGCCGTGAACAACTGGTCCCGGCCAGGCTGCTCTGAACGACAAGGAACTGAGTGAGGCATGGTTCGAAGCTGAAGATCGTTAGTTTTTCTATAGAGTTTTTGATAAAAAACCACCCAGTTTTATGGATTCTTTTCAATGGAGATATTGGATGATATTGGCGGCCTGTATAATTACAATGGGGATATTTATGGGATATATTTAGCCAACAATATGATTTTGGTTTGGCTGAAACTTTAGGGGAGCAGCCCTAAAATGTTCCGGTTCATCATCATTTGCCGAATAAACTCTTCAAGATTGCTATTTGTTATTTTTCTTCATTTTCAGACACACCAAGATATTTTGGGAAATTTCGGGAATATTTAGGGAAACCTCAGGACACCATTTTTGGTTTCCCGTGGCCCTGAAATCTCACTGGTTGATCATCATTTTCCCGACAGTCGACTTGCCTTTTTTGGTATGTCTCCTATTTTTGGGACAAACCCATCTGAGGAACGACAATGGGATGGATGATCACCAATAAATTCAAATTAATAAACCAATATAAACCAATACCATGGATGACAATAACCATGGATAATGGGATGATAACCAATTGATGTGGATTTTTAGATGTCTTTGTGGTCAACCTCCTGGAGAGACAGTTTTTGGGTGTTTTACCGAATCATCAGCAGCGTGAAGCGCGCCGGATGTTTATGACTGAATTATTACTGTAATTTACTGAGTTTTACTGTACACTCCAAACATCTTCAAAGTATGTTCTTTTTATTTACCACCCAGTACGATTTTGGTTGTTGGAAGCCACTTGGTGTGTCTTTTTGCCCTGCACAGTTATCAAGTTGGGGCCGTGACATTGCAGCAACTAGCGCCACGTCTGGCAAGGTGTCTGAAGATTTCCGCAGTGTCTGGGACCCCAGAAAATCACGAGAAAATCCGGGTACAACTGGATCGTTTTTGACTATCAGTTCACTGGGCAGAAATCATGCTCGCAACCACTTGTAATGGGATTAAACTGACATACTGTAGCTGGTTACTACATGTCTACATACAATATTATATTATACAATTATACATCTATATCATATCTATATTGATGTGTAAATTATACACCTTGAGAACCAAAACCCGCGGAAATCCTAGGGTGTGAAAAACACCTGTTGTTTTATGTTGTTTTCTGACAAAACCCAGGGTATTTTTGCGTATTCTGAAAGTACGGGTTAGGTACATTTGGATACATTTAGGTACGGGTTATATAAGTAATTACAGGTTAGGTGCGGGTTAGATTCAGGTTAGGTTCGGGTCAAGTATGGGTTCAAGATCAATACCCGAGGTCTTCAATCGAACACCGAGGTTTTCTTATTTTTTCCGAAATACCTCAGGTTCTGTTGAGGAATTCTTAGGGTTTTGGTTCTGGTAGAGATCATACTACATCCCATTGCGGGAAAGTCATCCAACCAGTCTTCAGAACTCCGCCATCAGGACTGGGGTGCTCCAAGTCCGTCCCCTGGCAGCATCGTAGGCGGAGAAGAAACACAGGAAGAAAGGGAAGAAGAAATTGAATGATCATTTGGGTATGGATCAATACCTATTAATACCATTTTTAGGGGGATGAACATCCATTTACCAGCTATTTTGATGTTCACCAGGGGTACAAGGTTTTGACACACTGCCATTTCAACAAGAGGAACACAACAAATCAACAGAACGAGAAGCAACCACAAGAAAATAATAGAAGGGCTGGGAAAAAAAAATAAACATATGACATAAGAACTCTTGGGCACGTGAATTTCCCTGGGGATTTCACATCGTTTTCTTCGCTGAATCTGTTGATCTGTCAACCCAGGTTGGGCTCAAGTGCGCCAGGCCCCGCGTTGCTCAACATGAACTGGCTTTGTTATACCGGTTTATCATGGTTTATCATGGTTTATCATGGTTTATCATGGTTTATCATCACCTTCCGTACTGAATGGCCATATTATGGCTATACCCGGTATAGCACCATGTTCAGTCACATCGATGTGGGGATGGATCAAGTTATGCGCGAAAGGACTGCTGAATCCGGCTCCACACAGCTTGGAGGTGAGGAAATGAGAGGGGCTGATGAGTCATGGGATTTGATGATTATATAAGATGGTAACCAACAAGATATATTATATGATAATATATATACATACACATATACGTATATGTATATATATGCATAGACATACACATATACGTATATATATATATATAATGTATGTAATTTTATGTGATGTGATGTAATGTAATGCAATGTAAATGATGTATGTATGTATGTATGTATGTATGTATGTATGTATGTATGTATGTATGTATGTATGTATGTATGTATGTATGTATGTACTATATATGGATGTGTCTGAAAATGGTGCATACCTCCAATGCATGACGATTTAATTATACAATGGGGAGAATAAAGATACCCCATGCGATTTTGGGGTATCCCATTTTCAGGCATACCCATATACCAATGCATAATGCACAGATTTGGTATGTATATATATATATATATCTGTATGTATATATATAGATGTATATATATATGTACTGTCGGATTAGATTTGATTCAATGGCTATCCCTCAAGACTCAAGAGCAATCTGGCTGCAGGTGTCGGCTTCTGATGTTGGCTCTGTGTGGGGTGGCTCAGGGGTGTCGGGAGTCGTGTCTTCTGCGGATTCTCATGGATGGGTAAACTGGATGTTTGAGTCCTCTAACAATCTGCCGGACAATCCCGCCTTGTAAAAAACGCTGGAACCACTGCACTGTGTATACATACATATACATATATATATATACATAATATATATATACATAATATATATATATATATATACATATCACAGGCTAGGTTTCCCATTTACTGCTACACTGGTTGGTCCGTGAGAATCTTGATTCCATTCCCTCTGATATCATTGGTTTGTCCCAAACAATGGGTAGCCCCAAATCCTTTGGTTTGTCATCATTTCCCCCATCAGAATGTCTTTATTTGGCGAATCACACGCCTAGGTTGGGCCCTGGAACGCCTCAGGCGGCACCTGCCAGGGGTCCCAGGATGCTCCACCATACAGTGGTCTGGGTTTGAGAAGAGACAGTAGGTTTGAGGTCCCGCTCTGTTTCATTTTTCACTCACGGTTCTTTTATGTTCTTTTAGGAAGCCAGGAATCAGATACCGAAATGGTGCAGGTGTGAACTTTTCATCGGCACATCATCCCCAAAGATCCTCCTACCAAGGTCAAAAGCTGGGCGGTGCTCAAAGAGGATGTGACGAAACTCATGCAGGTGAGCAGCTTCCAAAGTTGGTAACTTTGGTAACCTCGACCCAATTCCAAAGTAGAGGTTTCCTGCTAAAATCTGATAGGGTCGAGGCTGGAAACTCTTGAAGCAGGGTCTCCCAAGCATCTCAAACTACCAGGCAACAGGTTACCAATGGTTAAGCAGATGATAGACGTACTGTAAGTCAAGTTGATAACTTGCATAGATTATAACATGGATGTCTTGGGATCATCTTCCTGGCACACATGTTATACATAAAATGTTTTAACATATGTTATATAATGTGGTAATATATAATATAATATCCTTTAACATCTTAACATATAATATACGCTTATCCAAAGATATCCTTTGGATAGAATATCTATAGCCCAGCAGTTCGATCCGTCGCTCAGGTTCTCAGCAGCATGGAGAAGATCCGCCAAAATCAAACAGCTTACCTCCAAAGGCGGGTCGAAGATTGGCCGATGGTCGCTCCATCGCCCAATGCTGCATCCAATGCTAGGCTTCGGGGAAGCGAACTGAAGAGCTGACGCAGAGCCTGACCATGGGCCACATGGGCCAAGGAAAGCACCTCTTACCTTGTCAATGTGCCCTTGTTCTGCATGGGATTCCACATGGTTCCTACTCCGTTGCGATTTGTGGTTGTCGTTTGGTTGGCATCTTGGCATCAAGAAACAGTTTCACCCAGACCACGGCGGCTTCAATCCGAGTGCTGCTTGAAAGGGTCTGTGAGAAGATCGAGAACCAAAAGCCTCTCAGTCTCAAAGTTTGGCTGCCCTTAAGGAACGTAGGAAACTGTATCTTAAATCATAACATACCTACTCAGGACAGAAAAAAACAATCATAAACAATCTGAGGTGAATCATGTACAGGATTGTACAGGGCATTTGTCAAAGAATTTATTGAGGAAGTCCCTGTAGGGTCAAAATGGGTTAGACCGTTGCGGGGTGTGAGGCTTGGGGAGTAAGCGATGACCATGTGCCGAGGCTGAAACCACATCCTTGAGGAAGCAGGTCGGGAAGTTGATTCCATCCTTCAAATGGAATGATGATCCCGCTTGACAGTTATACTACTTGTAGTAGTTGTTGTGGATTCACCTCACTGTGTTTTTGGTTTTCTTTGCTGAAATCATTTGAACCCTCAAATTTGTATCAATATGTCCTATTTTCAGAACATCAGAAAAATCCGGTGTTATTTGAAACGCCAATTGACATTAAAAACCGGTTTAGAAAACCGTTGTTTGATAAATTCGTTGGTTCCTCGCCAGAAATTGACAGGTCAGCTCCCTGACTTTCCAGCTGGAGGAAGCTGAAGCCAAGTTGCGGCAAGCGGAGGCCGGCTGCAGCCGTTAACCATAGGTAGAAGATATAGAACGGGGGGAGGTATTAACTGTCATTTAAGGAAATTTAAGGTTGATTTAAGTTGAGTTAAGATGATTTAAGTGCATGTTTCGGGGGAAAAGTGGTGTGTTAACATGGTTTAACTAGCAAAATCTGGATTCAAGATGGTTTAGGCAGCTGTTTGAGAAAGATTGAAGGACACCTGCCCAGATTTCGTGGGGGAAAACAATGCATCCCAATGAAATGGACTCACTAATACGTAGAATGGCTGGTCCTGGCAATGATTTGGCATGAAACTGGACACCATTTGGATCATTGGTGCAGACAATCTCCTACAAATCTGCTGCGGAAAGGATATTCCTGACACTAATCACACTAAACTAACCCCAAATGGACCCAAACCTATTTTTTGTTTCTCAAGATTTGACAGCTTTAAAAAATCACAAACAAATCCACAACACTTGATGTGGCTCTTATTATATCTTATTTATCCATGGGTTAAAATCCATGGGCCGCAGGCCGTTCAGTCGCGGCAGCGTGCGCCCTTGCCGCCCTTGCCGGCCTCGCCTGCGGAAACGCTGGTGATGGAGGTGTCTCCCTGGCGATTTGGGGCCTGCCGAGCTGCAGATAGTTTAGGGTTGAGTGAGTCTCCCCCACGTACGTGGAAAGCCTATTAGCGTCACAATGAAAGCATCGGTGTTGCTTTGGACTATGGTGGTCCCGAAATGCCTTTGAGATCTTTGAGCCGAGGCTGACTGCTGTACCCATTTGCTGACCCTATGATTCTATGGCCCTGTGGTATGCTTTTTGGAACCCAAATATTTTCCAGGGCCTTTTCTTGGAGTTTTCAGCCCGGTCAGGCATTCACTTTCTCCAAAGTACCCGACAGTTTTTCTTCGATCGCATCCTCACATACTGTCTCTAGCTGGGCTTCCAGCTGTTCGCTTCCAGATGATATCCCCATGATTTCTCATGCGGGTGTCAGAATAGTTGTCCGTGGGGTGTTAGGGTACCCGCAGGAGGCTTCTTCTAGGGTCGAGGAGGCCAAAAAGGCGCAAGCGGTCCAGTTAGGAGTCTGATATTTCAAACCACAGATGATAATTATGTTGTTCTATAATAGTACTGAATGCTTTATTGCCGAGACTGATAATTTTGGTAGGTCCATGGGTGCATATTTTGAGGAATACCCACATGTTCAAAACATAATTCACTTTCCACTTCTGTTTGCTATTTCCCGTTTCTTTCTGAATCATATTTTCAAAACCGGGTGTTGTGTTTCCCAACTAGACTTGGCAATGACAGGGGTCATCCTTCATTGTTGGCTTCAACGGAACTGACTTGTTGACCCCAAATTGGATGACTTCATTTATCTCGCAGGACCGGGAAACGGAACCAAATTGCTGGTCCCTTTCATACCCTGGGGGAGGTTTTTCTGTTCTCATGCTGGATAGTATTTGTGCAACAAGTGATCTGTTTTTTCAGCCCCATGGTGATTTAGTCGCGATTCAAATTGATAAGACGACGACGGTTTGGAACTTCATCCTCAGCCTTTTTGAATCACAATCGTAGAACGTGGAAATGTGGCAGACGGCAGACTCAACAATGAACCATCCTTTCTTTGGCAGGGTTTCAATACTCCCAGAGTGGGAACCATTCTCGGTTTACTCAATAAGAAACAATAGCCAATCAGTAAATTCGGCCAACCAATAAATAGTTCCGTCAGATATCAACCAATATAAAGTTAAAGGTAGTTCTTAATTTCCTGCCAAAGGGTTCCCCGCAAAGCGAGGCTTTGCAGGCAGAGAGAGAGCTTCGGGCTGACCTGGAGGAGTTTTGGGCCTGGTTTTAGTTCTGAGAAAGCATGGTTTTGGCCAACCAAACATGAGGAACTTAACCAGCAAAATATGGACACATGGTAAAATCTTCAATAATTCAACCAGAAAAAATGCAAAATCTAAGCATCCACTTTCTGTATGTGGATGGTAGAGGTCAAGAGGTGCTGAAATATGCCGTCTTCGTGCAGTCCTTGAGACCATGAAATTCATCGAAAAACCGTGCAGCGACTGCAGCTGTAGCTGCCAGGAACAACTGCGGGAGGTTCAGCTTCGACATGCCACAGAGGTGATTCGTCAGTAGGGAATTTGGATCACAATGACAAGTATTCACAAGTAATTATAGAATCCAAGATATTCCAAGCAGCAGATGTGGCAATAGGGATGGCTATGCGGTAGATTTGACACTGACATCCCATTGTGCAGATGCGAAGCATGTCCGGCTCCCTGCAAGAAGCGCAGGAGAGGGAGAAGTTAGATGTGTCACGACATGTCAAAGTCCAGCAAATATAGATTGCGGATGGTAACTCAATCTACTCGCAATGGGTGCCGAATGTGACTGATATATTTGGTACTGTACCTGTATTTGGGCCACTCTCAAAATTGGAAATGTGAACGTCATTCCATTCTGTTCTTTCCATTCTTGGTTATGTGGACCAGACTTAGAGTTTGACCAGTTTTCGACCCGTACCGTACCCTTTTACTTACCATGTACTTGTGTTTGAGTGCCATTGTGAGAACGGAATGAGTACATTATCAGTGCTTGGAGGATGCTTTGACCGAAGCTTTATTAGTACGAAGAACTGGGGAGATGCGCGCCGCTTTATTCGGGTATTGACCGTTGCAAAAATAAACGCGGGATTTATTTTTTTCCGGTCCATTCCTGAAAGAGCCTGAAGTCACGCGGACATCCGAAGGAGAAGGCTGATCGCTTGCAAGCAGAGCTTCGGATGAGGCCCCTTGGAATCACGATCCTCCCATCTGAATACATGGAGGGGCCCAATCTCCATAGGGTTCCCTCTGGGGGGGGATCGAGCGAATGAAGATTTTTCAAAAGCTGGAAGCCAGGCACTCGAGCGAAACGACCTGGCAGCGGGAAGCGTCCAAGTTGAGGGACGATTTAGTGGAGGCAGCTGGGGCTGGGTGGGCCTGACCTGGAACAAGTTCAAGGCGATTTATATATTGTCTATAAATGTTCTAGATGGTTCAAGCAGATGCACAATGATGCACTTTTTTTTTGTCGCATGAAACTTGAGTTTTCTTTTCCCGCAACTCCAGGATACTCCAGGGTTTTCTGTGGATTGATGCCTGGAATATGCCTTTGAATAATATAAGATGATTTAATATCATGATTTAATATATATATATATATATATTGTGTATATAATATATATATAAATATAATATATATATTGATATATCTACAATAATATAATATAATAATATAACATACTATAAAATAATATAGTATAATATATTATAATATAGCATAATATAATACAATAATAACATAACAATAACATAATACAATATAGTATAATAATATAATAAAATATAATATAATTAACATAATATGATAAAATAATAAT
>Ga0126342_10017634_pt1 | contig 12326 bp, 10 predicted proteins | sample Cyp1metagenome_FD_92528 | JGI IMG/M metagenome (GOLD analysis project Ga0126342, IMG submission 92528) | Coral microbial communities from Lord Howe Island, Old Settlement Bay, Australia - Cyphastrea 1 metagenome | ecosystem: Host-associated > Invertebrates > Cnidaria > Coral ... | reverse complement strand
CTACTACTACTACTACTGCTACTGCTACTGCTACTGCTACTGCTACTGCTACTGCTACTGCTACTGCTACTGCTACTGCTACTACTACTGCTACTGCTACTGCTACTACTACTACTACTATTACTACTACTACTATTACTACTACTACTACTACTACTACTACTACTACTACTTCTACTTCTCCTCCTCCTCCTACTACGACTACTACGACTACTACCACTACTACCACTACCTACTAACTAGGAACTACGAACTACCAACTACCAACTACCAACTACCAACTACCAACTACGAACTACGAACTACGAACTACTAACTACTAACCACGAACCACAAACCACGAACCATTGAACCACGACTACTACGACTACTATACGACTACTACGACTATTATGTATACTACGACTACTACGACTACTACGACTACTACGACTATTACGACTACTCGACTACGACGACTACGACGACTACTACGACGACTACGACTACTACGACTACTACGACTACTACGACTACTACGACTACTACGACTACGCGACTACGACGACTACGACGACTACGACGACGACTACGACGACTACTACTACGACTACGACGACTACGACTACGACTACGACTACGACGACGACGACGACTATTACTGCTACTACTACTACTACTACTACTAGTACTACTACTGCTACTCCTACTACTACTACTACTACTACTCCTACTACTACTACTACTACTACAACAACAACTACTACTACTACTACTGCGGGGCTAAGGTTTTAGAGGCTTGCTAGCTGGAACTTGGAGCTAGTTTCTTGTCCTTTCAGAAAGCAACGTGAGGGACAGGCAGCAGCTAAAATCATCATTTTCTATGGGTTTCAGAAGCAACGTTAGGCAATTTTTCTGCTGCCACCCGAAAGCCCCGTTCGGCTTTCAGTTCTTGGAGCTAGTTTCTTGTCCTTTCAGAAAGCCATGCTCGCTAGCCGGAACTTGGAACTAGTTTCTTGTCCTTTCAGAAAGCAACGTGAGGGACAGGCGGCAGCTAAAATCATCATTTTCTATGGGTTTCAGAAGCAACGTTAGGCAGTTTGCCCGCTGCCCCCCGAGGCCCCATTCGGCCTTCAGTTCCCTCGTGTTTCGGTGCTGGTAGGCCAAGGGTTTGAAAGCTTGCTAGCTGGAATTTGCAGCTAATGTCTTGTCCTTTCAGAAAGCAATGTTAGGCACAAGCAGCTGCCAGCCGAAGGCCCCGTGCGGTCCTCAGTTCCATGGTGTTTCGGTGCTGCACTATGCTTTCACATGTTCTTTTTATTCTTCCACAAGAAACAACATTGCAGATTGAAACTGGACCACAGCGTGACCCGAAAGAAAGCTGGAGGGAGGAGACGCACAGAAGCTTTTACACACACAGGGGCTTTTGCGCAGAGAAGTCTTTACACAAAGGAACTTTTTACACACAGAAGGTTTTACACAGAGAAGTCTTTACACTAAGGAGCTTTTGCACACAAACGTCTAGGAGCTTTTACACACATGGAAGTTTTTGCACGAAGAAGTATTTACACAGAGGGTTTTTTTTACACACAGACGCGTTTGCACACAGAAGCTTTTACACAGAGAAGCCTTTACACAGAGGGGCTTTTACACACAAAAGCGTTTACACTTACACAGCAAACTTTTACACACACAAGGGCTTTTACACAGAGAAGCGTTTACACAGAGGAGCTTTTTACACACAGAAGGTTTTACACAGAGAAGTCTTTACTCTAAGGGGCTTTTGCACACAAACGGCTTGGAGCTTTTACACACAGAAGCTGTTACACAGAGAAGTCTTTACACAGAGAGCTTTAACACACAGACGCGTTTACACACAGAAACTTTTAAACATAGAAGCGTTTACACGGAGAGTTTTACTAGTAACACACGGAAGCTTTTACACACAAAGAAATCTTTACACAAACGCGCTTTCACACAGAGAAGCTTTCACACACAGAAGGAAGCTTTTACACAAAGAAGTCTTGACACAGAGTGGCTTTTACACTCAGAAACTTTTACACACAAAAGCTTTTACACAGAAAGCCTTTGCACATCTTTGCACAGAGGCGCCCTTACACGAAGTAACAAGTTACAAGTTGAAATTGGCAGCAGTTCGTTAGGAAAAACCCTTCGCAGGAGCTTTCGGGAACTCAGTTGAACTCACTTGCTCCCCAAAAAAAACCGTCTATTTCCAACAAATATGTTCCAAACAACCTAAGGAATATATTTCTGAAGCAGGTCCTCATTCAATAGCTTTCAAACCCACACTGCGATGAAATGGAGGGTCGAGTAATCCGGCGGAGTCGACGCTGAGCGTCAGCTCAAAAATAAAAATTGAAGTGCGAAAGCTTCACAAGCTTCACAGCGATCGCATTGCAATGCCAATGCCACGCAACGGCATGCAATGCCTGCATCAATCTGAATCAACGGATATCAACAGATATCAACGGATATCAACAGTGTTGATTCGTGTTGACATCCTCCTGGCCAACTGTCCCATCCATCCTGTCACTGTTCAGCCAGGTGACCTCCGTCCATTTCTAGAAGCCATGCACCGATTGGAGTCATAGGTCTTGGCTGGGCCTTCAACAGGTGAGCCAGGTTCCGTGAGTGCCCTTATGAACTTATATGAACTTATTATCTTTGTTCAAACAAACGGCTGAAACTTGGACGTTCTGCGTATGGGACCCATGTCAACCCGGCTATCGCCCGCACCGTGCCATCCCGTGCCTCCTGTACATGCGTGGGCACCCGGTACGTCGAAGCCCTGTACTCTCCTCGATTTCCTCGATTTGAGCTGGCGGTCGTCGAGGTGCCACTGGAGCTGGTCCCTTGTCCATTCCCGACCTGGTACGCGTCTTTGCCCGCATCCACTGACAACAGTCACGAATGCATCTTGCAATTCTTCCACTAGTTGTTCCATGTATTTCAATGCTTCTGCAATGCCAAACACTGCAAAAAAATTCAGCCTGGGGGACTCTCACTTCCCCGAGACTTCTCCCTAGTTTGCATCATTTCGCAGTGCCGGTTCTGAATACATGGCTTGAGCCATAGATTTTTTCTGCCGCAGCCTCCTGCTTCAGCGGGCGCCGCGGATACAATGCGTATCTTACCTCGCCAGCGAAGCTGGTGAGCCAAGCCAAGCTCATGCAATTGTAGACATTGGTAGACACGGTAGCCACATATGAACGTGAGGGCAGCGGAGGCTCCGCCATCTACCACGACGGTGGAAGTGGCTATGCTTCCCATGCTGTTCCATGTTTCTGTCCCTGGCCCTGGTGAATCGCCAAACACAGAGGCACATCTGCCGCTTTTGTGAACCTGCCCAGGATTGCAGCGCTTTTCAAACAGCTTTTCACTATTTTTCACTTTAACAGAAACTTTAACATCTGTGTCAGGTGTTCAAGGTGATTCAAGGTGATTCAAGGGTCAGGTGTCCAAGGATTTCGAGCCGCTTTTGGGAGTTCATCGCAGAACGCGCCACACAGTGCACCGCGGCAGCGCGCCTGAATTTCCTCAGCATTTCCTTGTTTTGATGACCTCAAAGGCCGAACGTGGCGAGTCGAACCCGAAGGACCAATTCCTTGTCTAGACTTCTCTGTGGCTTGTCTTTGAAAGTTTGTATGTTTTGTATGTTTTGTATGTTTTTCACTTTTGACATCTCTTGTTTCTGCGTTCTGTGGCGAATATTTAGGCCCCGGGGCCCCCAGCTAACGGCATGGCAACATCCACAGGATCGGCCGAAGTGACAGCGGTTGCACAACAGGAAGAACATACAGGGAGTGCCTCAGCAGCAGAGTTTTTGGTTGGCTGATCACATCTGATCACATCTGACCGGGTATAAAGCATGTGAGATGTGACATGATGTGACAGCATCTCTCTGCATCTCTTGCATCTCTGCATATTACAGTTTGTCTGTGTGTTGTCCATTTGGTATAAGTTGGTATTTGATTGTGCGTAGCTTGTCCATGTTACACTGTTGTAGATACAGTACAAGCCAGCTTGCCATCCTTCTCACTTTTAGAGCATCGTAAAACATAGATAGGTAGGTGACTATATAGATAGCTAGGTAAATGAATAGGTAGATAGACTGGAAAGATACCTAGATTGCACACATGGCTAAAGTGGATAGATAGCTAGATAAGATACAAATAGACAAATACATTAAATACATAGCACCATGGACATATTAACAAAGTACTCTCCTGCCGATACCAGCGGGTGCACAGTACTATGAAGTGATAAAATCAGTAAATTTTGTGTTGTCCACCTGTGCACGAATACACACAGCATGATTACATATCATGACATGCATATGCAGTGCATATTCGCACGCACGTGTATCAGAATCACTCACGCACTATCTGCTTGTGGGACTCTTGCCACTGCATGACTGCAATTTGTGAGCTGAACCAACTCTGATGTGACGTGTTTGGTCCGCGCTCCCGACATGTTCCGTTGCTGTGACTGCGCATTTGCAGAGTGGGCTTCTCCCTGACACGAGGACAGGAGCGCTTCATGGAGCTTCATGTCTGCACCATGTCTGCTGCACATGTCACCCACCTGAGTGCCCAGTGGTTGGGCCTGAGCAGCGTTTGAGTGACATGATGTTCGAGCCACCAGCAAAAATCACCTTCCACCTCTTCGATCATATCAATCTGTCTTGGTACTCTCGCACTTTGCTGAAGTACATCACAGTCAGAACATGTCAGGATGTCAAAATGTCAGAATGTCAGTATTTCCGCAGTTTCCTTGGTTTTCCTTTGGTTTCCCTAGAACCTTCGGTTGAACTTTGCAACTTTACCTGCGAACAGCTGCAGTCTCTGTACATGACTCATGACCCCTGACCCGTCATGGCGTGTCGGGGCACTGTGCTAAAGCCAGGGAAATCATCTCCTCCGGCGTTGTTTCTGGAAACTCCTGCAGTTCGCTGGAAATTCGGAAACCACCTATGAGCCTATGAATAAAATCTGAGACATGAAAACTTCATGGAAAATACATATGAATAAATACATATGAATAAATACATGAATGTCGACAATGTCGACTAATGTCAACATGGTAAACCATTGACAACCATTGAACAGTTCCTTAACAGCCTAACACCAGCCTTACCAGTCTGCAACCCGGCCCGGCTGATGCGAAAACACGTCATGATTTGCGGATGCATTTCCCGAGGCTGCCCGTCCAGCAGTTCTTCCTCGCTGGAAGAGTCACCATCTTGGGCCTTTGCAAAAACGGTGTACCCTCACAGTGTCCTATACGGTGTCCTATACTCATCCTATACTGAATCTATACCCCAGCTGAACCAGAAAAAACTTATGGTACGTATTAAGTACTTATTGAATTCATGTGAATCCCGTTGATAACGAGAAATGCGAAGAATGAGCCAACTTCAACCTGTAAGGGCCGGACATTGCTTGCCCCTTCATCTTGCATCCTTATTTTGTTTCGAGCTTTGGGTCCTGTACAGGTCGCTCAACTTAGCATGTTTGGGCCGCTTGCAGAAAATTCCTGCACCTGGTGTAAGTCCCAAAAGACTCTGATGGCCTTCGACATAGCCGTAGCCATCGACACCATCGCCTCCAGGCAAAGGAATGGGACGGAAATCAGGGGAATGGGATTCCTCTCCCATCTTTCTCTGCCACGAGGGTAATCGAAAACCAACAAATCCACAACAAATCCACTCGTCTTATCAGGTCTTTGTTTTCAAACAATGTTAATCACGACACATGTTTTAAAACAATGTTAATTTTAAGTGATTGATTTTCATTCAACGCTTTTAATTATAGCCATCCAATTCGACAACGTGTCATGTCATGTCCTGCCTGCTGACTCGTGGACTCGTTCAATCCTGTGAATGACGATTCCATCGGCCGCCATCACGGGTATCCTGTGCGAATTCATAAGAAGGAGGCCAGGGCTGCAAATGCCGCAAGAAAAACACGCGCCAATGTGTCACACCCGTGGACTGTTGTTTTGAGGGTGTGTTTTCATGGATTTTGCAGTTTGCAGTATTTCAACACGTCTCACCTAGTCTGAATGGAAATCTAGTCGCTGCCTGCCTGCTTTGTTCGTGGGGGGAATGATCCCCTCCAAAAAAATGATATATATATATATCAAGATCAACATGGATCAAAGTCAAGGGGTTCTTACGAACTCATTCTGCTCAAAGTATGAAGAACTTGCATGAATTTGCAGCAATCTCGCTCTGTGGCTTCCCTTGGTAGGTCCGTCGCATGTTCTTTCCATCCGCGTCCTTCGCTCTGTGAATCCATCTTGAGCTGCACTCCCTGACGGAACGCCAGAACTCGACAGCACCTTGGTGTGCAGCTGGTGGCTTTCAGGGAAACTTCGAAATGAGATTAATATGAGGCACACACATATGCATAATACATAATGTAATATATATGTATATATATACATATATGGGCGTGCAGGGGTTTGCTCACATAGACACATACATACAGTAGATGGGCAAAATTTTCAGACCCTGCAACACGCACTAGCGCACCCCCAAATCTCAATGTTTCAGCGCGCGCGTTACCAAAAGTGATGTTAGGGGTTTAATTTCTTTCGTCCTTGGGGGCGAAGGGGTAGTGCCGGATAGAAGGGGTTTGAATATTTCGCCCATCTACGGTAGCTATTTATGTATATATTATATATATATCTCTCTCTCTATCTATCTATCTATCTATCGATCGATCGATCTATCTATCTATTTATCTACCTATCTACTTACCTACCTGCCTATCTACCTATCTACCTACCTACCTGCCTATCTACCTAGCTACCTACCTACCTACCTACCTACCTGCCTATCTACCTATCTACCTATCTACCTATCTACCTATCTACCTATCTACCTACCTACCTACCTACCTACCTATCTACCTATCTACCTATCTACCTATCTACCTATCTACCTATCTACCTATCTACCTACCTACCTACCTACCTGTGTATATGTGTGTGTATGCTGCGTGTGTGGATATAGATATCGATATAGGAATACAAAGATTAAGACGACATATCATAGGCGCATTAAAACATATCTATGGTATAATTATTTGGTTACCATGCCGGAACCAAGGACGCTCCAACAGCTTCCGGTGATCTTCACTGCTTCACTATCACTAACAGCTTCGCAGCAACAATCAGCACCAACAGCAGCACAAACAGCTCTGCACCACCACTAACCTGGAGGACGACTGACAGCTACAGGGACAACCACTAAGGCCTATATATCGTCACTACAACCACCTCGGACTAGGACGGTAAGGAGAAGCACAAGCAAGCCAAGTTGCCGATGATAATCTTCTGCTGTACTGGTCACTCATGACAATCTGGCGACGATGAGTCAAAGAATTTATATAATGGGTTAAATCGTGCTGCATAGACTGTTTGCATTGGCTTGCATACCAAAAATCAGAGGCTCACAGCTTGGAAGGAACACCGTCGCAAAACATCAAATATTAAAAACATCTTTGCCTCCGGCTAGCCCAGCAGGCCGGAAGGATTGCCCTTCCAAACTAGCAGCACAAATGGTTGCGGGATGGTGCAAAGTTTCATCCAATCATCCACACAAGATTGTCCTAATCAAAGTCAACAACAGTTCGTCCGTTGGCCGGAACATGAACTGAGACGCTCTTTGCTGCCAATTCGGTTCATGTGTCGGCCGTTTTTTTCATTGAGCCGAGGGTGACGCTATGAGTCAGGTGATTCAGGCCTTCGACGGTATACATACATAATATATATATAGATATGCTCATGGAAAGGGAAACGGGCATAATTATCCAACTGATGCTTGAATGTTTCACAAAATGGTCAGTGAACCTCCGCTGGGGTGCCAGTCCATGTTCAAAATGTCTCAGAACGCAAAACCTGAATCATTCAAAGGCCTTGACAAGCGACCCAAATTGGCAAGAACCACCCGCCCAAACCATAGTATCCACCATGTCATGCGGCCAGTGAAACATTGCGAGAGCGGAAAAGATTCCATGGTTTCCGCAGCTTTCGGCAACACTAGCCATTCAGTGATGCAGCTTCCCATGCCATTTCAGGCAAACGACAAGCAAACGACACTTAACCGCAGTTGTTTGAGGTTTCACTCAATTCCTCCAGAAACCAAGTGAGAGGACGCGCTGGGCTACGCGCTCAGCCACCTCGTTTCAAGAACTGTCACAGTTGATGCAGTCTTATGCTGAAACTTGATGTGAGGGTCTTGATTTGGCGTCTGAAGCAGTCCTGTCCTTTCAAAACTTGAAAATCTTGAAAGCTGAATGCGATTGCGGCGTCGGCAAGGTGCAAGGTTCTTGAGCTCCTGACGACCACGACTCCGACTGCGCTCCTGGATCCAAACCTGCGCACTGCACACTGCTCAGCACTGCGCCGCAGGATGCCGCAGGATGCCGCAGGCTGAGACTCGTGCAGCCATGTGCAGCCATGTGCAGCCTGAGCCGTCTGAGTCACCCCGCTGAAGTGTACTTCTTCCGTGAGCGCGACCTGACGGCATAAAGCGCGCGACTTACACTGTTTTCGTTATGGAAATCAAATTTGTCACATGAAATGTCACGTGAAATGTCACATGAAATCACAACGATGTCACAACGTTCCAACATTCAGATGCAGCTTCAGCTTGTTGGAACACCCAGAAAACCTCCTCACCGGGTCTCACGTGCTTATACGCTGTAAGTTTTGTCATCTTATATCCGTTTCACGGTCAGCGCGTGATATCGTTCCGAAGCAGAGATCTTTCAAATTATGTCTTGAACGAATCAGATCTTGCACAATGATGCATACAGGTTTCAAATATGTTCATATGTTCAAATGACATAGTATGCCTGATGTCGACTCATACCAAGTCATAGCCGGATGCGGGCGGCCTCGAAGGCGTGCGCTTCCTCGGGCCGCCAAACTCCGCGCGCCGGAACCTGGCGCTTTTTGGACAAGGGATCGACAAAGCAGTGACAATTTGAAGATGTGCACACCTTGAGAGGTACACTTTGGAAGATACTTTCAGCATCTTGTTTCATCTTTAGCCTAAGGCCCTAAGGGACATCAATATTCTCAATGAGTCTCAACAAGATCTCTCTCTCTCTCTCTCCCCACCGCCATTGGCAGGTGCAACAAGATCCATGATCTGGCCAGTGTAATTCCACTTATCCAGCCATGGCAAAAATTATGCAAAATGCCAACATGACAAGAGCCGGTTCAAAATGACATGGGCGACATGGGCGATCCATTGCAATCCATTGATATGCGGTGAACCAGGCCTTCTTTTCATCTCAGAGAGCCGTCTGAAGTGCTCGGCCTCAGTCGCTCCCACGGCATCGTGCATCGCGAATCTGAAGTGAAACAAGACAACGTTCGAACTGACCAATCTTAGATATGAAATGATATGAATGGGTGAGGACGTTTTCGCCCCAGATCAGGCACAAATGTTCTCTCCGCAGGATGATGTCATCCAATCTGACATGGAAAGCCGATCTGCGCCAACGTCGGCGAAGCTGGTCAAAGCTGGGCATGCACACCACTTCACCAGGCGAATGCACCCGTGGGCCCTTGCACAACAAATTGCATCTGGGCATATCGGCCCCGAATATGGAATTCAGAACGATGCCGAGCATTGTTTCTCCAACATGGACAAAGACGCTCTGTGATGTTATCTTGATGTTCTTGGCTTCTTGTTGGCCTGGAAATAGAATTGCTGACCAAGACACTATTCAATGTATGATTACAAGATCCACATTGCGAATGCTTCAGCATCTTAAGCATCCTAAGCATCTTAAAGCCATGTGCTCCAGAACTGCGGTGCCATGAAGGTTCAAGGGCGCACGGATGGATCCGCAAGAGATGCACGAAGGCTAATGGCATCCTGGCGAGGCGAGACCCTCTCGTTCCAACATGTTCCAATGTTCCAGATCTGAGAGAGTCGGATCGGAAGAAACAAGTAGAAACAAGCTGAACAAGCTGAACTCTTCAAAAAACTCAGATCTTCAGCTGGCCTTCCATTTCGTTGCAGTTGTGTCATTGATCATGACACGGTTTGGAAAAAATGTCTAAACATTTTGAAACTACATGAGTCACAAAGAATCTAGAACTTTGCAACGTCCCGTCCTGGTCATCCGACGCCACCTACCAGGTTTCCATGGACATCTCCAAACGTAGAGTCTTTTTTTGAGGATGTCCAAACTTTGGTTAACCAGTGGAGGCCAACAGAAACTCTGATGCTCTGCACTGTCTCGATGATTCTCGATGTAATTTCTCCTGCACTGTGTGCATTTTCCCTGGGAAAAATGACCATTTTGAAACCTATAACTGACACATACACCGAGATCACCGAGACCTTGTTGGTGCGGCTGGCAGAGGCTACCGCACCTCGGAACCAAGGCTGTGGTACCCATTGGTACCCTCTGCAAATCGTACTGTCAGATCACAGATCGTAATTAATTTCTTCTTTTTCTCCTTTCATTCTGTGTTTTATTATGTTTTGTTTCACTTCCTGGTTTCTGCCCCAAAAAATTGAGCCAGGGTGTGAAAAACTCTCCGGCTGTCGTTTTCTTCATCTTTCAAGATTTTGCTTTGCAGTACCTGCAGCCTATCTGCATCTATCTGGCCTATGCAGGTGTGTCCCGCAGACGCTTTCCGAAGCTCAAAAACTGTTGTTCAGCTGCTATGGCACAGACTGGTGGAAGTTGTTGCCTCGATTGTGAAGCATCCTCTTTGCAGCAACTCCATTGAAAACTCTCACATGTTTCAATCGAATTTTCGCATAGGATTCCGCGCCAATTTGATTTGCACTCCCTGCCTGCCCAAGATGCACGGGCTTGTTACAAGAAGCTGCCCCAAGCATGCATCAGATTTCTGTCGAAAGCGATAACAATACCGTGACATATATTGACATATGACAATGATTTCATCTGGCGCCTGGACCTGGCTTTCTTTTCTAGCTCTTTTTTCCGATGCTCCTCAAGCACTGTCATGATGCCCTGACCCCAGTCCCACATCTTAGCAACCCATCACCACGATTCGCAGCTCCTCGTCGTCATGATCGTCATCAGCCATGGCAAAAGCCTCGCGCTGGTCTTGAAAGTCTCTTGGTCTCTTGGGATACCATGCCCAGCATGCCCAGCATGCCCAGCATGCCCAGCATGCCCAGCATGCCCAGCATGCCCAGCATGCCCACGGTCCACTCTTGAATCTCTTATATAACGGGCAGTGTTCAACAGCCTTTCAACTCACATGAAACGCCGCATCCCACAATGCAAAGCTGAGTCAGTGGACTCCTTTCAGCTTTTGCTGGCGAGCTGCCTCAGGAACCGTTGCAACTCCTTTTTGAAATTGTACAGTCAAAGCCCAAAGCAGTGAAAGACTTTTTGGGTTTCTGGCCTTGCGCTCCTCCTCTAATCTTTTCTGCTCGTCTCGTGCTCGTCGCTCTTCTGCCTTAAAACGGAAATATGGAATTTTGGATTGCTCATCAAGATTTCTTTCGATGTCCTTCGTGCATCCGTGAAGGCAATTAAAATTACAATCCCAAGAATCCACAATGTGACCAATGACCGTGTACTCTGCAGACTTCAACAGCCATAGAAGCTTCTCATTCTGACCTACCTAATCTACCTAGTACTGATGAAGAAAACTGGGCAAGATAAATTTCTGGCAACAAGTCTCACACCCATTTCGCTTCTTGCTCTTGCCAGCGACGGCCTCGGAGTTCCAACATGTTCGAACTTACTTGGTGATTCTGACAGCGGCTCCGGTTGTAGGGGAATTTCCGGGAAGCCTCGTGCACTGTCAGCTGATTTCAAATGAAAAAAATGTTTCCAATATTTGCACTATTCCAGATTTCTCATCAATAGCATGCAACTCATGCGACCTCGACATCCCGCTACATTTCATCATACTTCTTCTGGTTGATGTTCATGCACATCAACTATATATATATTATAATCTAACTACAGGTAGAAGTGAAAGTCATCCCTCACTGTCCCTTTTGGGTTTTCCCCATTGTCAACGCTGTTTCCAAGAAGTCATCCCTAAGTCATCCCTTTGCTGGTTTCCCCCATGTGAACGCTAGATTTACTGAACGTTTTTATCACCTACGATCTTGAAATTGTAGAAATCATTGCATTCTGCTGGTGGGCCGTTATTCTTTTGAATGCCAAAAGATATAGTAGAAAAATCATCTCTGCGTGGCAACGCTGGAAAAACATCTCCTGGACTGGGCGGACGTTGTTTCTTACCCCAGGCACCCAGAAGTTACCCCATCCCAATGGCACACAGGGTTACCCCAGGCCATCCGG
>Ga0126342_10017633_pt1 | contig 12326 bp, 11 predicted proteins | sample Cyp1metagenome_FD_92528 | JGI IMG/M metagenome (GOLD analysis project Ga0126342, IMG submission 92528) | Coral microbial communities from Lord Howe Island, Old Settlement Bay, Australia - Cyphastrea 1 metagenome | ecosystem: Host-associated > Invertebrates > Cnidaria > Coral ... | reverse complement strand
TTTTTAAAGGGGATCAATTAAAAGTCAAATTGGCCAAACTGAAATTTTCGGAAATTGGAGATGGATGCCTGTTTTTAGTATTAGGGGGACGTTTAGTATTAGGAGGAAGGGATTAATGTATATGCCAGAATATGTCAGATAGAATGCCCAATATGATGTCAGAGAATGTGTCAAATAGAATATTAGTTGGTGGGCATCACTCGAAGAAAGATGTTTTTCGATTTTTCTTTTCTTCAGGGTATCTAAGATTGAGTCAAAGGTTAGATATGATACCCATATCAATATGGTTGCCTGTTGTTGGAGATTGTTTTCTCATGTTTTTTTAAAAAAGGATCTCCCAAGGTTTGTGATATGTAACACATGGTTATGCAAGTACTCGCCAGTAAACTAACGTTGCTAATCGTAGCTATGGAAATCCCATGGGTTTGGACATGATCTACAAAATTGGTGGGTTGTCATTTTACTCATATCTTTAGATTCTATTTATGTTTTCTGCAGGCTACATGTTTTCTTTCTCGGGTTCTCCGGGCGTCGCAGATCGCTCCAGGACCACATCTATCTGCACTTGGATCACTTGCCCCCAGAAACCTTGGCGGAACGTTGCTTGTTATCCTGAGGGCGTGACAGTCGTGATGAATCACTGGGGGGATAGTATGAGTTAGTGACCGATTTCCAGGAGATGTGCCTTCATTTTTCCAAGAAAGTGTTGGAAGATGTTGGACTTTTGATGTATGGGGCCTATGGGGTTCCAGCCTGGCCTGCTAGCCAGAATAGCTGCCAGTGTCAGTGAAGAGTGGTACCTTCTATTTAGCGCGGATAACCCTGGAAGTTGTGCAATACATGTTTTCCTCCCAAGTTCTTTGTTCTCGTTTATTTTTTTGTCAGTCATATATTAATATATATAACTATATATATATATATACATATGTGACCACATATACCTTATGCGATCAGATTTGTGTTTGTTTCCACGAGCTCAATCTTCCGTTCTTGGAAACGCACATTGCCTGGAATGCCTTTGAATGAACATATGCATTTCAGAGGCTCGGATATGTTGCTCGTTTCGTGTTACAGTGTATTTAAGTCACTTTTGTGTATTCCGTTTAGAGGTTGTTCTTTTCATGTTTCGAACATGCGCACTTGATTCATTGTCTCAGTCGTATCAGAAACCCTTTGCTAATACATGATAACATACAACTAATAGATATATAATCTTGTAAATACCACATCATTTTATTATATACTGTATATATATATATACTGTATATAGATTTGTATAGTGCCACCCCCCAGCCCATTGAACTTGTCGGATCCCCTTTGTGCCTCGTCAAAAAGGTTTGCCCGGCATCTCCGAGACGGCGAAGATCTTCGCTGGCGTGGATGTAACCAAGGATGCTGGCGCGTGAATACGGGTGGCATGTGGATCCTTGTTGTAATTTAAGATACTGTAACTATACGTATAGCAGTTAGTAACTCCAAGAAATGAGTTCGAACAGATCAGAAAAGTGAATTATCACTATTTTAGGGATTACCTTTCTACGTTTTTGGGGATTGCTCTGTATAACTAAGTTCGTCCACTTTCCATGGCTACGTTAAATTACCAGAGGGTAACCCAGGATTTTGACAGGTTTCTGGAGCTGTTGCCAGCATCTATACCTATACAATGCATTAGCTTTGCACTGCTCTCTGGCTTTTGGAAAACAAAACGCATCATCATTACATCATTTTACTCAGAAAGGATCAACGAAGAGGCAACCAAGTTTGATAGTGCCTTATCACATGTCATCATTACTTGGATAGCAAGTTTGACAAATGATATTAATATTAACTCAAAATCAAACTTGTTATCACATCATTTAATCCAAACTATTTTGAGTGGTGAACTAATGGTGAATCAATAATAGGGATGCATCTAGGGCAACCGAAGGTACGTGATGATTTTCCATGTTTTTCCAACAAACTTTAAATGTCGGTCAATGGTTTCATCTTCAGCCATGAAAGGGCGAATCCCATGTCCATCCTTGCCATTCTTGGGTTGAGTTCAGTTTGATTAGAATCTGAGTGTGGAAGTTTAAACCTTCATAAAAAGCAAACATTTGTTCGTATCTTCCAGGTATACCTCGCTTCATTATTGTGACACCCCCATTGCACAGAGACCAGAGCAGGAGCCAGCGCCTGTGTTGCCAACGGTGCACTACAACATGGGAGGAATCCCCACCAACTGGAAGACACAGGCGGGGGGGCTGTGAGCCTCCTGGGTTGCAGGAAAGGGATGGTCCTTTGTACCAAACTGAATGGCTTAAACTCAACGGGCATTTCTGTACAGTTCTAACCTTTCTGCAGTCTGATCTAATCTAAAGATCGCGGAAAGGTGTGGAAAGGCAGGCTGAAATCAGCATCGTCAGCAGCATAGTTTCACAATTTTCCCGTCCGGAAGGTGGTTCGCGATGCGGAGGATACCATCGTCCCCGGCTTGCTGGCGGCGGGCGAGGCAGGGCGCAATAAGGGAGCTTCTCATTTGTCAGTCGGGTGATAGTTTTTGGGAAATGGAATCTTTGATAGGATAGGAAATATATCAGTCTGGAATCACTGTTTTGCTTGTTTCATAAGATTCATAAGGAATGTCGGGAGTTTCTCATTTTCAACAGGAAATCGAATCCAATAAACAAATTTGAATTCGTCGCAGAAGGCTCCATGTCAGCATTGATTGATCCACCATCCCAACAGTTGCCAGTGTTTTTCAGTTTAGCATTTATACTTAGTAGAACTGAGTCGCAGTTGAACGTCATCATTTTTAATTCGTCTAATGATTCTAATGACCTCAAGAGACTTAAAACCACGCCACCGAATGCGTTTTGAAAAGGAAAACTTAATGCGCCCATTAAAACTTCCAAAAATCATCAACATTTTACAACTCAGGGACTTTTCGCTTAAAGGGATCGACAGAAGGGACCGGGGTGACGTCAGCGGCGGAAGCCTAGGCTGGTTGCGCCTCAGTGCACGGCGCCAATCGCTTGGGTGCCAACTCTTTGCTGGACCTGGTGGTTTTTGGTCGTCAGGCAGATTTCTTGGAGCATAGCTGGCATAGCTACAGTAACTCCGATCAGGATGGAACATGATGGAACTGTGATTTATCATGAATTTATCAGGATTTTCAGTGAGGTGTCCATACCCATTGCAAACAGTATATCAATATACATAATTATAAATATATAGATATACATATATATATATATCGATATGATGTCTTTTCCTCGCGAGATCTTGCAAGTCATACTGTGGATAGAAGAAATCCTGCATCAGCTTGGATGGTTGAAACCCTAGAAATCATGGGATCAACGACCTATCAACTGCTGTGGGATTTCTTCCACCGTAGTGGGTGAAATCCAGAGACCAAAGCTTCTCCATGGATCTCCTCAGCGTTCCCTTAAACAAGTTGTTGCCCCCCCCCCCCTGATGCATGCAAGTTGGTTTATAAACCCCATCACCGTTTCTTTTGTTGCACGGTTTTTTTTTTTAATATGTCATACGTACATGTCTCCAGCTAGGATGAAGCAAACTGCCTAGGGCCTAGTTCGATATGTTTGCCATAGACTGTATATAGTGATGTTAGTTCAACCAACTTAGCTAACCGTAACTATGGAGCACCACCCTAAATGATCATATTTCTCTCAATGCTAGAAAAGCAATAGTAAACCACCCTCATGGTCAATAGTTTCTACCACCCGTTTTTGGTAAAATTGGGTATGGTTTACTGTTGCTTTACTCACATTATATCCCATTATATCTGGTTGAATTATAGTGACCTCACTGTGACGTCTCTGGAATGATCTTTAGCACATGAGCTGAAAAATAGCCGTAATATAGCCTTATTCCAGGTTAACGAATTATTCTAAATTTATTCAGTTATATTCAGTGATTCATTCAGATGATAGATATATCAACTACATACCATAATTAAACCATGTCCCAATGATATCCTATTCTGTCCCCACAATATCACCACAGGCCGCAGACACCACGGCGGAGCTGGTGAAACCCAACAGTCCTCCTGTGGCACTGCCGAAGAATGCGCCTGGCCAGGGGATAGCCCGTTGGATGGTTACCCTCTGGTAAACATACAAAAAATGATGGGACATCACCATTTTTCATGGGTAAATCAGCCATGAATCTTTAGCCGTGGCTTCAAGAGCAAACTGTAACAAATTACCGGAGAGTAATGGAAAATCCAAAAATCACATGGATGGTAGCCTAAAATGGATGTTTCTACTAGAACATCCTATTCAAATCGATGATTTGGGGGCACCCCTATTTTTAGGAAGCCTCCAAATGGTGGATTTATGTGCTGGGAAAATGATGATCGAACATTGATCAAGATATATCAAGATGATGTAAAAATCTACTGTATATGTAAAATATAATGATCTGTGAAAAAAGGGACGCAACCCCCTAACCAACTGACTAACCATTTCGCCAACATAGAACTATAACCATTCATTACAATAATTGGGAGATTCATGGGGGCAATTACTTTGACCCCCACCAGCCAATATTATATTTGACGCATATCTGACATTATATTTGGCATTCTATCTGACCTATATTTTGACATTTAGTCTGGCATTCTTTCTGGCATATATATTCTGACATTGCATCTTGCATTCTATCTGAAATATATTTTGACATTTTATCTGGCATTCTTTCTGGCATATATATTCTGACAGTGCATCTGGCATTCTATCTGACATATATTTTGATATGTTATCTGGCATTCTTTCTGGCATATATATATATATGTGTGTGTATATATATATATATATTTTTGACATTGCATTTGACGTTCTACTTGGCATTCTATCTGACGTATATTTTGACATTCAATCTGTTATTCTTTGTGGCGTTCTGTCTGACATCCGGCAGTCGCCGTTGAGGTCCGGCAGGCGGAAGCATGCGGAAGGAGCTCTGATAAAATGTAGAGATCACCTGGCATATGGGGGCAAAAATACATCCTCATCCCCATCCAGCCCATCCCCCCAGGCCGGAGAAGCTTCGATCGCGCGCATGGACAAGATGCGTCATGCCACGGGCCCCATCCCAACCGCGGTGCTGCGTCGTGAGCTGCAGGTGTGGCGGTGCGGCAGGAAAAGGTGGTGGGATGATATGGCATGAAAACGGTCCCTATTTGTTGTATACTATAGTTACCCTGAAGATCAAAATTGCGCTTTAAATTCACTTATCAAAGAGTAACTAGTTGTTAGTTACTTTTATTAGGGGTAGGAAGCTGGTAAGTGCATCAAATTCCGAAATTCCCATACTTGATGGAATATGTTTGTTCCGATCACTTTGGGAGCATCAGAAATCCAAAGCTATTTCTTGTGGGTTTATTTGCAAGTTGCGAGAGAGAGAGAGAGAAAGAGATGATTCTATATCCATTTGTATATGCACACCCACGCAGCCAAGTACTTTTCCATTCAAAACTAGATACACTTCCGCACACTATGTTTTAATTATTAAAGAATAGCCCTACAATACTCTATACACATTTGCGAACTAAGCTGAACTCATGAATGGTCCGGAAGTTTTTTCGTGCCCTTCGCCTGAATGATCAAGTTTGACCCGGCTGATTTGTGGGCCTTGCACGACGGTTTCATCCTTTCCCTGATCGCAAACACCAGGTCACAATGCAGAAGTATGCGCCTGTGTACCGTTTCTTGATGGCAAAGTCTTTGCTCAAACGGATAAACAGGTTCAAGGGTGGGGTGTGGTGGGTGATTGTTTGATTCTGCCGTTGGCCGAGCAATGAATGAATCAATCCTTGGACGAGCCAAGAGGGACAAGTGTATCTTGTGGGTTTCTTGTCATTTGAACCCCTTGTATCTCTTGAATTGTTGCTTAGTTGAGTCAACAACAGGGTCCCAGGCCAATCGGGCCTCACAATTTTTGTTGTATTCGATCAGATTTGATTCAGTCCAATTTTCTGGTTCTCTCCGTATCCCTCAATGTTTCAATCCTTCAATTTTCCCACCACTTCTAAATGTGGCACCTAAAGACGTTGGATTCGCATCGCATTCTCCTGTTCCAGGAGAAACAAACATCACCAGAACCCTTTTCACCAGCATCCCAAAAAAAACAAGGAAATGCGGACGACTTGGCCAAGGGAAAGGATGCCGTGGTGGAAGTCATGAAGAAGTACAAGGCCCCGGGATGTTTTCCAAGCGTTCCAGGAGGCATCCCTGTCCCGATCGAACTTCAGCACCATGACAATTGAAGCAGCAAAGACAAGGACCTTAGTGGCCTTAGTGGTTGCCAAGCAGAATGATCCGGCAAATCTGAGGAGCTGGCATTTGAAATCTTTTAAATGAGCATATCACATAGAACATATAGAATGTTAAATATGGATGGAGCGAGGCTATTCTCCATCGCTTTTGGACCCTTGGCTATCATATGGTTTAAGCATGTTTGAGCAAAGAACATATGTTGATCACTTTATGTGGGTTTAGCCTGCAGGTTCCGGTGGTCCCATGTGGTCCCCATTCTTTCTTGGGTCATCCAACCGCAAGCGTCGGCAGGATGTGGGAGTTTCGGACCGTACGATGGTATGCAGACTTGGACACATATGACACATGTGGATACACTGGGCCTGGGTCTGCGCAGATATATAGTTTAGTATTACCCTTGGGTAGGCAAACATGGCTAGCTGGGAAATCTCCTATGATTGGAGATCATTAATGGATGATTTTCCATTGCCATGCTTGATTACCACCGGGTAGCGAATCTGCCACGAATGGGCGCGAGAGAGTATGGCTCAAATTTATGCCCTTCGATTTTGCAATGATTTTACATATTTTTACATACACTAACAGTGATAACAATGTGCCATTTGTAAGCCATGGCTAAAACAACAAGCACTTCTGGGATGCTTTCAGCTATATTGAAACCATCAAGCGGGATATGGATGATGCCACTGGATATCACTGGATATTCATCATGATCATAATGTGGTGATTAGATATGTTTGCCAGAATTTCTCATCCTGCAAAGGGGATGTTGTCGTATGGGCTGTTTCCTCCCTGTCCTGCCTTCGCCAGAAGTGACGCCCAGTGACTGACATCTATACCATCTCTAAACGTCTAGATACGAGGTAGTGCCCCGGTCTTGTTCTCTAACGTAACTATACATGGCTTTTCTAGGTAGATATAGCATGATATAGCATGATATAGCTATGGTCAATGGATGTTAATGGCGTTCATAAACCAACAGCTTTATTGTGACTTGGGAGGCCCACCTCGGCACCTCGGTTTTCGGTGTTTTTTTTCGAGCAGGAACACAGACCTTATCGAGACCTTGGAGCTGGAGAATCTCATTAACCAAGCGGCCCAGGAAATGTATGCTGCTGAGGCCAGGAAGGAGTCGCGCACCTCGGCTCTGTGGGGAGTGGAGGCAGTGGAGGCCAGGATGCGGCTCTGAAGTTCTGCTAGCTGTGTGGGATTCAGCCAATGCGATATACCAAACTTGGCGGGATGGCTTATACATGTTTATAGAACTCCCATTAAAAAAAGGTGATTTGGGGGATGCTTCGTTATTGGGTTTACAGGGGTTGACCACATTACTTTCAATGTAAAGGATATGCTCAAGCCATGGAGGATGGACAGAACCTCACTGTTGTGCAGCTTGAATGGCTACAAACTGGTTAACAGTGCTTGTCATACTTCGGTAATTAAAGCTCAATGTTGCATCACTCCTCCGAATAAAGAACAAATCCCTCCCCAATATTGCACAGCCCCTAAATGGTCCCAACTGTGTGTAAATCCCCTACCAAATCATGGTTTCTCCAGGGTGTTTAATGCGAACGGGGGAAAGGATAATTATACATATACCCTTTGGTAAACTAACCTAGCTATGCAAAAATAGCCTATGTCGAAAAGATTTAATATGATGTATACACCGATTAAAAACACTTATTTTCCATGGTTGCAGATGCGATTCTGTATCTCCCACATGGACCACGGCTAGTAGCCCGATGCCTCAGCATGGCTGGTTCACTGAAGCCACCGAGTGCTGCAAGGTTTGATGAAGTTCATAAAGAAACGTGCAAAGCACTTGCACATTGCATTATATTATTATGTTAATATAATTCCCGAAACTCCTTCCTGTGTTGCGAAATACGGTGCCCGTGTATAGTGGCTTGTCAATGAATAAATTTCCAGCCGGTTTGATACCTCCCAAAACGATTTTAAAGCTTTGCTCGGCCATTCAAATAATAAACACCTGGAGTTTTCTTGTATTAGGGTGCGAAGATTCCCCCTAATACTAAATTAAAGGCCCTAATATTAAAAAAAAACACTATTTCAAAATTGATTAGATTTCCTTTTAATTTGTTTTTGAAAGGGGATCAATCAAAAATCAAATTGGCCAGTCGGAAATTTCCCAAATTTTAACGCGGACCCTAGTTTTTAGGGGTACGTTTAGTAAAAAGAGTTTGGTATTAATGGCACATCAAAATCAACATGTGTCATGGCCAAAGGTTGGATCATATAATGATTATAGAATATTATATGCCCATATTGAGGGATGATCATGAAGCCATTAAAAGTAACTGATTAATCACGGACTAATCCACCTGTTCTACCCATGTTCTGCCAAAGGGGCACATGTCATCCGCCAGCACTAGCCCTCAACGGCCCAGGTGGTGCACATGCGCATGAAAACTTCCCCGATCGTCACCGCCTTGGAGAAGGATGAGAACAGTGAAAGGTCAGTCCTAGTCATCCACCAAATCATACTGAAAATCATGACAAAAGACATTTCGTGCATTAAACATCTATAAATAAACAGTATTTGTGAAAGGTCAATCCTATATAGGGAATTTTTGTTTTATGGTGGCAACCCATTTTCCATGGAATATTGGACTAACGAACCAGTCTAGGGGATTCTACCACCAACAGACAGTAAAAGAACCAGCAAACAGCAAACATGAAGAGACATAACTTTCAACCATTTTCATTGTTCTTTTAGTACGATGTTCATGTGGTAAACTCCGAAATGAACCATACCCCATTTGATGCCCAATTTCACCACTTGGGGCATCTAACAAACATCCCCCCAACATTCCGCAACAAAAGAGGTATGTGGCATGGGGTTTGCCACACCGGCATGGACAGATCTGATTTTGTGACAAGCACATGATGTATCAGCAACTAATCATGAACAAAACAAGACCAAGTGAGGAGAACAAATATATAAAAGTGAGCACCAACGTTTGAATATATATATATATAGAATAAGTTTTGGCTGTTGGGTTTCAAAATGGTCAATTTGTGCCCACTACTAGGGTTAGGGCGGGTAGGGGGCCGCCCTGGCAGACCTGAGAAGTTGCTACCCCAGCATTTTTCAGACCCAGGTGACGATGAGAACTGGATGAAGCACACGCTGTCCTGGCTGGACAAGCCATATGTGGAGGATGCCAAGGTGCCAAAAAGAAGAGTAGAAAACGGTAGAAACCATACCCTCCAAATCTTGAAATCCCATGAATTTCAGTAGAACACGATCAATGGTGGATGCTTATGGATTTTCATGGATTTTCCATATTTATGTTAGTTTTCTGGAGGGTGTACAATATTTATATATATATATATATGTTATATATGAAGAGCAACTCATTGATAATCTCCAACCTGCAGCGATCTGGATTTACTACTGTCAATCGATTGGTCGAAGGGAAAACCTATGGGAAACCATGGTTTTAACAGAACCCCTAAAATCTTAAAACATTTCAAGACCTGAGAAACTGCGAGGTTGGTCGTTGGTCCAACTTGGTCCAACTACCAGTGAAAATCCTTCAATGTCAGGGCTCAGGTTGAAAGTCAGTCTCGTTGGTTGAACTGAACAGGTACCAGTGGTCATGAGTAGTTCGCCAGCTCTATTCGGTAAAGTAACCTACCTAGTGAAAATAAAACTAGTTAATTACCACAAGTTAATAAAATAAAACTAGTAAATTACCTAGTTAAATTACCAGTAGTACCGCACAAGGCGGTGGCGGAAGTTTCATAAATAGGAAACCTATAGGAGAGGTTGGTTGTTGTGACTCACGGATGGCAGAGCGAATCCACTGATGGACTGAAAGGTGATTAATCTCTCTCACTCTTTCTCTCTCTTTTGCTGTCTTTCTCTCTCTTTCTCTCTCTTTCTCTGATTATCTACCTACCTACCTACCGATCTATCTATCTATCTATCTATCTATCTATCGATCGATCTATCTATCTATCTATCTATCGATCTATCTATCTATCTATCTATCTATCTATCTCTCTCTCTCATCTGTCTATCTAACTATCTATCTATCTATCTATTTATCTATCTATCTATCTATCTATCTATCCACCTGTGTTTCTATCTATCTATCCGTCTATCCATCTATCCATCTATCCATCTATTCTATCTATCCATCTGTCTATCTATCTATCTATCTATCTATCTAGGTATCTATCTATCTATCTACCTATCTATCTATCTATCTATGTATCTATCTATCTATCTATCTATCTATCTATCCATCTATCTATCTATCTATCTATCTATCTATCTATCTATCTATCTATCTATCTATCTATCGAGCTCTCTATCTATCTATCTATCTATCTTTCTATCTATCTATCTTTCTATCTATCTATCTATCTATCTATGTATTTATCTGTCTATCTGTCTTTCTATCTATCTGTCTATCTATCTATCGATCTATCTATCTGTCGATCAATCTATCTATCGATCGATTTATCTATCTATATCTATATATATATCTCTCTCTCTCTCTCTCGGTCTGTCTGTCTGTCTGTCTGTCTGTCTATCTACCTGTCTATCTGCAAGCTTGAAAACTTTGCTATTCTACGAGACTTCTTGATTTTATCAAGTTGACAACATCAAAAACGCAGCGCTTCTGCGAGACTTACTCATTTTTTGAAGTTGACAACATCGAAAACAAAGCAATTCTGCGAGACTTCCTTCAAAAATGGAAAGTTGAGTGCAGAGCTAACAGCTTCGTACCAATGCGTTTTGCAATTTTTCCAGTCCACCTGTCGAAAGTACTGCGCATGCCACGAAAAAGTGATGCCAAGTCATACGAAGTGCTGCACCTGTCACGCAAAATCATCTCAGCAAACCTGAAGATCTGATGCTCCAAAGTGCAACCCCTCTCAGGAAATCAGCGCCCAGACCTCCTAACATCTCTGATGAACATGTCTTGCGTACTGCGCCTGTGACGCGAAATATATCTTTGAAGATCGTCTTCAAATGTCTCACGCCTGCCATCGCTTTTGGAAATGCTACAAAACCCTCACGTTTTGCTCACTTTTGACAAGGTGCACAATCACTTGCGCCTACCACGCGAAAGCACATCTGAACGTCCAAAAGTGCTCCGTACCCGGCAGTTTTTCGCACTTTTGACTTCAAAATGTGCTTCGCGCCACAACGGCGTGCACTTTTCCGACATCTCAACTTCAAAAAGTGGTCCGGAGCTGGTGTGTTTTGTACATTTTGACTTCGAAATCTTCGCGCCACAACGGCGTGCAATTTTTCATCTCTCATCTGGCCAGATGGCTCCGCACCCGCCGCTTTAGCGAGCCTACTTTTCGACCCTCCGGAGCCACAAATCTTTGGAAAACACAGTGTTTTGCGACTTTCCTACCTTTTCGCGCATCTGCATTTTTTTTCTTCTGACTCTTTCTCTTCTCTGACGTGCTCTCTTCTACTCTTCTCTTCTCTCTGCCTCTGCCCATCTCTGCTTTTCATCTGTCCATATTGTCGAAAGTTTGACTTCTAAACTTCCTTCGGCTAGATACCTTTCCGTAGTAATGTTAGTTTACCACAAGGTAAACAATAAAAACTCATTTAAAAAAACAAGCTTGGATTTGCGCCAATTTTCCGTGATCATGTCAGGTGGTGCTCAAATACAGGAGGGTCATTGATCAGCCCCTCGACAAGGCGGGCTGTCTCCGTTCTTTCGTTTTGGAAATGGCCTAAAGGATACTAAGGGGCGATCACTCACTGCGCAGTCTGGTACATTCTGCCTTTTTGACAGGCTCACGGCAAATGTCTAGGTGGGTGATTTTTTATATATGGCGAATGGTTGTTCCAGATTGCCACAGTGAACATCCTACAGGAATTGTCCATCCAGCATTGAGAGTGTTCATGTAGTATATGATATGATTGATTGTGTATATATATATACACGTTTTTGTGTGTGCGCGTGCGCGTGCTGTGTATGCATGCATTTATATTTGCAAATGTTTGCAATAAGTGATAGCATGTGATATTTACATATATATATATAT
>Ga0126342_10017632_pt1 | contig 12328 bp, 11 predicted proteins | sample Cyp1metagenome_FD_92528 | JGI IMG/M metagenome (GOLD analysis project Ga0126342, IMG submission 92528) | Coral microbial communities from Lord Howe Island, Old Settlement Bay, Australia - Cyphastrea 1 metagenome | ecosystem: Host-associated > Invertebrates > Cnidaria > Coral ... | reverse complement strand
CTTACTCTTTCTCTTCTGATCTTCTCTCTTCTAATCTTCCTCTTCTCTCTGCCTCTGCCCTGCTCTGCTTTTCATCTGTCCATATTGTCGGAAGTTTGACTTCTAAACTTCCTTCGACTACTATAACGATTGCCGTTTCAAAGTTTTCATCTCGAAAGTCGTATAACTGTAACTGGTTGGTCGTTGGTAGTTGCAACAATGTTTGCATGGTTTTCAATCGATATTTTGGATGAACACCCCCTAAGAGACCACATTTTCTTTTGTTTCTTCTGAGCCCGAAGAGCTGAAAAGTTCACTACTACTATTATATACTGCTATATGTTTTAGGGAGTTGAAACCACCCGAGCAGAAAAAACAACATATACCGGATTGCTAGTGGAGAATTCCTGCTTCTCAGGAAGAGCAAAGGCCGCGGCAAGGCCGATCTGGGAGGGATCTGGGAGAGGATTTTCCATGGTTTTCCTGCTGAAAATGGATGCCATTCCTGCAAGGTTTTTGCATAATGTGGTACACCCAATGCCATGAACCATCCCTACAATCAACATTTTTATGGCTGGGATCTCAACTAGTCATGGTAGTTGTTTACGGCATTGAGTTGCCCACTTGGTTGACAGCCATGCATCAGTTGTTAGTTTGCCAAACCCAGACGTGGAGTCCTCAGCCGAATCAGCTATGAATCATATTATGGTGCAAAGCTTGGAAATCTACATGTCAAGCAACAGACTCCCGGACTTTGGGAATGATATGGAATGATATATATATACATATAATATATATATAACATATATATATATATATATATATATATGGATATTTGACTTAAAGATTAGTCAAGATTTTCAAAGATGGTATTTTTTTAAATGTATTTTCCGACGTGAGGAGTTCCAGGACTGTGCCCATCTGTGCCCTCCTCTCCATAGGGCAAAGGCAAGTCTTCCGAAGCCGCCAAAGGCTCGAAAGGCGCGGACTCGGCAACAGCTCCCCATATGTGTCATAGTTCCAAGAGTTGGATGAGGTTAAGCTATTGATTGGGGGGTCATGCCACCAGCAATAGGCAAAAAAAAACTGGACAACATGAGGATCTCCAAAATAGCTGGGATAGCAATAGCGCACAAACTGTGTTTTGACCAATATGGAGGCAGCAGTAGATGTTTTGTTTGATCTTGTGGTTGGAACCTCACTCGATTTTATTCTCGAAATTGTAAGTCATATTTTGATACACTACGCATGTATGGTGGCTTTTCAAACGTCTCCAACCTCAACAAGAGGTTGACATTTTGTCTTACCAGATCCTTGAATCGTGACATGTTTGAATTTGGCCAGAAGGGATACGGATACGTTGCAGCATTCCCAGTGGGTAACACTTAGTCTTGCAATGCAAAGAAAGCCATTGTGGTTTTGAAAATCGGACCTTGAATACACTTTTCAAAGGGGAAGATGTGTGGAAAAACATCCCCAACATCACCATTTTTATGGGTGCTCTAAGCTATCCCCAGTCATGGTAGGTTGATGGCATTGGGTTACCTACATTAAACATTAAACGTGGTTAGAGCTTTAAAAAACAAGAGACGTTGGCCATGTAATTCCAATCTTTCGCCTCGGTCATTGCCCCAACAAGGTGGGGGTCTGTGTCTTGACTTGACCCTTCGCATCAAGGCAAGAGCAAAGGCAAAGGTTCCAAGGGCTCTAAGGGCTCTAAGGGCTCTAAGGGCTCCAAAGGAAAGGCTGGGCGGCTGGTGGCGGCTGGGGGCGGCTGAGTCTGGGATGAGTGCAAGGTCTGATTTTGTGACTCCTATTTTTGCCCAGTGAAATTAGAAATCTCTGTCAACCACAGGGTACAGAACCATTTTTGAATGATAATTCGCTTTTTTGGAAGATGCTTAACATGAATCTGATGGCTCCACAGTGTCAGCAAGCTAGAAATGGCTGAGATTTGCGATAGCATGTCCTCTTCGTGGAACTGTGCCTGTGCTGTCAGGGTAAGTATGAAGATGATTATGCCTCTCCCTCGAAGGGCAAGGGAAAAGGCAAGAGCAAAGGAAAGAGCAAGAGCAAGTGGCTTGGCAAGAGCAGAGCTTGACATGTCCTTTTGGAGTAACATGGGGTAACCATGGTATCACCAACAAAAAATACTATAAAATACTTGTTTATATAACCAGCATTGATATTTCCTTTCGCTGTGAATCAAGCCCTTTGAGACCTGTTGGGACCACAGATGTTCTCTCCCTTGTAACAGTAAACGACCCCATTTCAAGACTTATGTGTTTCATCCTGTTTCCAAAGATCTGTGAGCCATGCAAAAAGCTGGCTGCTCTTGAACAGGAACCGCACATGGGTTCCTCTGAAAATAGGGTACATCCAAATTTCATGGTCAATCACTATTTCTACACCCAACTTCCACGATGATTCGTCGTTTACTCACCACTTTCCCTATTAAATCTAGCAATTGGACCAAGCCAGCAAGGTATGATGACTTTGATGAGCCCAAGGCCGCGTTTGATGAGTCGGTCTGAAAGTTATGGGAACACCAATTTGATGGTTTATCATGGTTTATAATATTTCTTCTTGGTGTGTTTTCATGGTAATATTGTTTTTCATGTTTTTTGAATTTGTTTTTTTGTTTGCATCCCCAATTTCTTGGACAAATCCATGTGTAGGGTTTGTTCCTAGGAGCGGAGGAGCGGCATTCATCTGATTAATAGGGGTCAACAGCAACTGCTTTTTTGGCATCTAAAATAAGCGTCATTTGGGTCTAGGTGGATACGTATACATATATATATATATATATTATATGTATATATATATATATCGTATATATATAATATGTATATAGTTGTATATATATATTGTAATATACATATACGGTATACGTGTAATTATATATATATATATACATATCACAAATTATATATAATAGAATCACATATTATATATATAATGTACACACATTCACCTGTGTCTTCGGATCTTCGCAGTGACTATGGCTGGATACAGCCATGGGTCCAAAGGAAGGAATCGCTACGGGGGTGCAGCTGGGGTTCGCTCACATTTCTTACTAACCGTGGTGTTAAAACAAATCTATTGGGATATAACCACGTAACCACTCCTATGGTTATTATATATCCGCTCATAACTCGAATCGCGCCCAAGTACCAGCTCTGAATAGATTTTTCCTTCCACAGCCCTTGGCATGGCAGCACTGCGAGGGAAAGGGCAAGAGCAGCAAGGGCGGCAAAGGAAAATCCAAGAGCAAGTCATGGGAGGCCGATCGTCCCAGGATGTTTACGACCGGATGTGCATCCCAGGAATCGCTACAGTAGCTTCTGCTTCTGACCCGGACCCATAGCTGCCATAGCCCTCTAACGAGATCGGTGTAAGATGGTTACCCTCTGGTAAACTAACATAGCTATTGAAAATCACCATTTTTAATGGGAAAATCCACTATAAATGGCCATTTTCAATAGCTATGTTAGTTTACCAGAGGGTACCCACACACAGGGATACACCTGAAAGTTGGTCAGGACTCTTATTCTCCACCCAAGACCAAGGGCTACTCTTCGGGAGGGAGCAACTTGGATGAAACAGGCGCGACCAGAACACCCAAACAAGGGCTCCAGCAACATATGCCAGGATGGTGCTTTCCTTTCACTGATAGCACTTCTAAAAGAGTTCCCGGCATTCTCAATTTCTGGGACTTGAGGATATGAGTTTGAATCAACAGTTAAGGCCTGCAGAACCCCACACATGTGATCCGACCTAGTACAATAAGGTATCGGTACCTGGTGGTGTGACCAGTTCTGAGCATCATAACCTGCCGTGAAGGACTTGACGTCATGGTGAGTTATGATGATGAAAAATGGGTGATGATGATCAGAAGCCTGATCTTCTTGTTCTGGTCCTTTTGACAGTTTGACATACATGAATGTGTTGTTGTAGCTCTTAGATATAAAGATGATAAAGATGTGAAGCCACAGAACTCTGGTTTGCCACTGATTTTACGAGAACACACGTAAACCAGGATTCTCAGGACGGATTTGGAATCAGATATGTCAAGTGGGGAGTTATTTATTCTATTGGAAGTAACTAGATTGATTTGCGTACATACACATGGGGGAGCCAAAGAACCCAACCACCTTGTTCATATGTTTAGCACCTGGTTGGAACATTTTTCATGACTTTCCATATATTGGGAATGTCATCATCCCAACTGATTTTAACTCCATCATTTTTCAGAGGGGTAGGTCAACTTAACCATCAAGCAGGCTCCTATTTTTGCTATGTCCTGCAAGTGAACCAGTTGGTTTTGGATATGTTCACCTAGGCAAGGGTCAGTCCTACGGCTGGGGCGGCTACGAGGACGGATTCCACGGAATGGAGTCCATGGAATGGATTCCATGGCCCAGAACAGGGTGACTTTCTCCATAGCTATCTTGGTTTAATGTTAGTGAAGTAATAGGATTCACCATCCCCAATTTGAGAATCTTTATGGCTGGACATGGCTGGTATAAACTATCAAAGTATGGATGGTTTATTATTGCTTCACCAACAGTTACTAACATTGTGGTTTACTGAAGGATCTCCCCAAAATTGATGGTTCATGTTTTTTTCGGTCCGTTTTTCCAAGGAATTCGGACATTTGGGGGTATACCACATGTTCAGACACATGTAAGTGTTTGGGTCACATGTACCTGTTGGGGTGATCAAACAATTCCGGAGCACTTGAGGAACTTAAGAACACATCCATGCAACTTTCAAAAGTTCAGGGAATTGGAAAAGAAATGCTCATCAGCCCTTTGAACGCCAATAATCATGATTAACCTTTGTTGGTCACTTGTTTCCCATTACATCCCAGATGGTATTCACATGCAGGGCTGCTCCAAGCTGCTGAATCTCTGCCGCAAGGGGGTCATGGTTGGTCCAGCAGACTCCCTAACCTCCAGGATAAAAGCTACGGTAAGTCGTCGGGCAAGGGCTGGGGTAAGTCGTCCTCCTATGACAGCTATGGAAGCAGCTTGGCAGTGGAACACAAGTGGGGCTGTTGGTGAGATCGTGCTTTTTGGTCACTATTGATCCATATTACATGATATTTTGATAATTGATTACTGCACTTATAAATTATTTTCATATCCCTAACAGAACTCACCATCAAATATGGGGATTTAACAGGGTCCTTCATTTGGCTTTGTTCAAACATGGGGTATACCCCAAATTTGCAATTGAAAAAACCAGCTTCCGACAGGCCCACTTGGATGTTAATTCATCCAGCAGTCTGTGGGTTGTTTAGTGTTGCTAAGTGGGATACACCTACAAGTAGTGTTATCCTTGAGATCCCTTGGGTTAAGCAAGCATGACAGCAGCAAATAAGAGAAACAGGCCTTAGGAAGATGACAAACAGGAGCACATATAATATATATATATATATATGTATATGTATATGTATATGTATATATATATATATATACGGCAAATGCCTGGGCTTTGCCCGGAACCGCAACCACGACAGGCAACGCATCATCATCATCATCACCACCACCATCATCATCATCATCATCAATCATCATCATCATCATCATCAAACCCTTGTTGAAGATCTTCAAAATGAAGATAGAAGTTTAACGGGGGTGGGAGAAGTAAACCCTTGTTGAAGATCACCAATGAATGTAGAAGTTTAACGGGGTTGGGAGAATTAAACCCTTGTTGAAGATCTTCAATGAATGTAGAAGTTTAACGGGGGTGGGAGAATTAAACCCTTATTGAAGATCTTCATTGAATGTAAAGTTCAATGGGGGTGGGAGAATTAAACCCTTATTCAAGATCTTCATTGAATGTAAAGTTCAACGGGGGTGGGAGAATTAAACCCTTATTGAAGATCTTCATTGAATGTAAAGTTCAACGGGGGTGGGACTTTAATATTCCCTAGTACCTTTGTTGATCTTCTTAATGGAATGTAAAGTTTCACGGGGGTGGGACTTTAATATTCGCTAATACCTTTGTTGATCTTCTCAATGGAATGTAAAGTTTCACGGGGGTGGGAGTTTAATATTCCCTAGTAGCTTTGTTGAAATTCCCATAGGAATTTAAAGTTTAACGGGGGTGGGAGTTTAATATTCCCTAGTACCTGTGTTGATCTCCCCAATTGAATGTAAAGTTTAACGGGGGTGGGAGTTTAATATTCGCTAGTACCTTTGTTGATCTTCCCAATGGAATGTAAAGTTTCACGGGGTGGGAGTTTAATATTCCCCAGTACCTTTGTTGTTTTTCCATGTTTTTCCCATAGGAATTCAAGGTTTAACGGGGGTGGGAGTTTAATATTCCCTAGTACCTTTGTTGTTTTTCCCATAGGAATTTAAGGTTCAACGGGGGTGGGAGTTTAATATTCCCTATTACCTTTGTTGTTTCCCCATAGGAATTTTATGACGTTGCATCAACATTTGTTTGGGAATGGGAAACCTGTACGCTGCAAAGCCTGGGCAAAGCTCAGGCGTTGCGCGTATATATATATATATATATACACACGGAGATTTGGTGCTGCCAGATTAGAGTACTGGGGTATGTTATATACTTGGATGCCCGAACTTCGTATGGAATTGCCGGGCCGAGTAAGTGGGTAAGGACGTTGCAAATCACTCAGCTTTAGGGACCATCTCAGTAGCTGAAACCGTGGTTGCGAAATCCTGCGCCAGTTGATGGTAAACATCCCATTATAATCCCATTATTCACAGTGTTTCATAGTTGTCAATAGTTACCAACTGGCGCAGAATTTCTCACATCCACTTTGTCACTGCGGAAAGTATGGGTCTGTGCGGTCCAAATAAAGCCATTTACGGCTTCCCGTAAAATGTCTTTCTACCGGACCGTCGTCCTTTCACCTCTTTTTTCTGGCACTCTGGGATGCAATCTCTGGGAATGTTCTTGGGTAACCCTGGGTACCCATGGGTACCCCATAAACACGAGCAGCTTACTCAGTGACTTGAGCAGACAAGGGAAGGGTACTACAGAGGTACTACTTTGGTTAACATTCTGGTTGTTAAACCTGGCAATGGACTATCCCCCACTTATATCCATTGAATGTTCTCATCATACAGCGGTATTTGCTATCGCCATGTTTCATTACCGGATGGTTTTCACTTCATAGTAACAACCCTCCAGTAATTTCCCATATTCTCCTAAGAAAACCCATGGGTTTTCCATATCTATTATGTATTACAATTGTAGGTACATTTCATAGGTGGGTTTTCCTTCTTGGCTCGACCAACCAGTAGAGACCAACCAGCGGCTTGCGGCCAAGCCTTTGGGATCTAAGGCAAAGGCAAATCCAGTGGCAAGTCGAGCAGCAAAGGAGATCGGGGGGATCTGCTGGGGAATGTCACGAAATATCTGCCTTGGGCCTTGGGGTTAAGATTTTGGCAGAAGACGGGCCGTTCAGAATGCCCTTGATTGGTTGTTTGGTTGGTCATTGTAGTTCTACCTCCTTGATCCACCTATAACAAGGTCCAGGGTTGAGTATTCAACTGCCCCGGTCCTAAGCGCCCAAGCGTGGGCTGCGTCAGGCAAGTCCAGCGGCTATGGCAGCTACGGAAGCTACGGGTACTAAGCTGCTCAAGAGGTGCTTTCTGGGTCGGTGGTGGGCAAAGAAAGCACATTTGGCAAAGAAATGGACGGTCAATCAACAATTTCGCCCATTCTTTTGCTTGCTTCAAGATATCTGGTTGGTGGTTTGGAACATTTTTTATTTTCCATATATTGGGATTAATAACCCCAACTGACTTTCATATTTTTCAGAGGGGTAGGTCAACCACCAACCAGATATGATTAGCCGCTAAGCCTTATTTGGGGATATCTTTAATTCGTTGAATCCTGACTCGTGTGGCTTTTCAGCAGTAGCTCTAGATGGAACGGGCCCCGGGCCTTCTTATTTGACCAACCTGGTTTCAAAGATCTTGTCTTTCCTCAAAAAGTGGCAGGAAATTCCCAATGGACTCACAGAATTTTCCTTTTTTTCCACCATTTTTCCTGGTGAACTCCGGCTGAATCATTGAATCCAGCACCACAATGCACCACATAAAACTGGGAGTTTTCCTCATCCGCTGCAGACCTCGGTCGAACACATCATTTTACATTGCAAATGTTGCTGGGCAGCATCCTTTTGGGCCTTTTTGGAGGGTGGGACTTTGGCTGAAGGAGAAATCACGAGAAATCGCCGAGTCGAAGTGCGACAAGCAAGGGCTTTGAAAGAACACAACCATGTTGACATTGAAGATGTGACATGTTTCAGCACCACGTGCAGCAGGCCTACGGACACCAACACTTTATGATTTTCTTGACACTTTTTGTAGGCTGTGCCCGGTCTTGACAATTATATTGATACTCGTTTTCTGCCCATCACATTGAGGCATAGAGATACACAACTCTTCATATTATACAAGTTCCGCATCCAAATGCATCTCTAGTGGATACTACACCTTCTAAATTCAACATGGAACCCCAAAGTTGTTGGGTTTTGGAAGATGATGTTACAATCATGGAAGCATAAATTGGGCTTCCATCAACTTCGAGGTTCCCGGACCGGCTAGAACTTTTTGTGAGAGCACAGACATCACAGACATGAGGACCTTGCAGAGTTTGGCTGGTGAAATCAGCGAGGGAAAAGCGGCGGATCTGACAGGTTTAATCTCCTGGGAGATTTACAGATTACCTGGACCCTTCATGGTGTAAGTTGTGATATGTTGCGGTGAACCATGGATTTCTGCTGGGAAAAAGCCAGACCTTGTTTCAAGATGTTACAAGGGCTAGAGAAACAGTCCAACTCATCAAGAATCCAGGTGGTTTCATGTTTTGCATGTTTTTTTTTGGAATGATGATCCCCATCGACCCAAACATGGACGATGATGCAGTAAAACCACCAACCAGTATAGTAACACCCAAACGATAGAAATATGTGACATCCTGGTAGAATGGTGGCAGTCTAATGCAATCTATTCGATTTTTTTGCGTCACCATCTTCGTTTTGTGGTGATGATCACCAGGTTTCACTTTGATGCCTTGCTGGGTGGGGAACCGCCAACTGTCCGACCTTTCGCGGCTGTTTGGCGGCTCTAAAGGGCAACATTTGGAGCCACTGACGATCGTGGTCAAGCACAGCAGCGTCCGTTGCGATCGCGTGCCCTGGACCACTGGATCGTGATCTGGAGATGTTTGTTGGCCCACCAGGGATCGCGACCATCACTGGGGCTATCACATGTAGCCATGGTGCATGTAAGCATCAAACCTCCGCGGTTGGGATGGTTGTTACATCTTATTACCCTCTGGTTATTTAACATAGCCATGGGAAATGACCCATTTATTTATAGATGGTTTACCTGTTAAAAATGGTGATTTTCCATGGCTATGTTAAATAACCAGATGGTAATCTTGTTACTTCATTTTACGACTGGGGGACAAAAAAGTTGTCATCCCCAGCAGGCTGGGCTGGGTTGAATCTGACAGTCGCACGGAAGGTTCATAAGAGCGCGCAAGGATCTGCTAATGATAGTGTCATAGTGTCTTTGAGGCAGGAAATTAATGGAAATTCAATGTGTCTAGGTTCTCAATTTGGACAATCACCCACATGGCTCAGATCCATCATGTGTAGTTCAATTAGATGATTCGCTGATTGAAACGCAGTGTTTTTCAGGGCATTGCCCGGGCAAATGAACCAAAGTGGTCAATGTACAATGTTTGGGTTTCTTATGCTACTACTAGTAGTATATCTATGTCAATATATGTGATGCATGCTTGGGTTTTTGGGTCATGAACATTCACAGTCACAATCCATCATAATCCCGCAAAAGCTGGATTGGAATTCGTTGGGCCTAACCCCTGAAACAGGCAGCATTTTTTGTCTTATATCATCTTCTTGTTGAGATCTAATTCGAGGTCCAAACACTATCAAAGAAATGATCATTTTGGTTGCTTCCAACTTGAACTTCAAGCAACTTGGGTTACTTCTATATTCTCTGCTTGGTTGTTTGGAACATTTTTTATTTTTCCATTCAGTTGGGAATGTGATCATCCCAACTGACTTTAACTCCATGATTTTTCAGAGGGGTTGAAACTCAACCACCAACCAGATTACCATAGTAGCCATCATTAACCATTAATAATAACAATTAATATTAACCATTATTAACCATTATTGACCATCATTAACCATATAATAATCATTATTAACCATGTGTACCTGACAGCAATCTCCCAGCAGCTGCCCAGTTCCGAACGGCATCATGGACAAGTACCGCAAGGTGATGAAGCCCAAGGTGAGCCCGTGAAAGTCCATGAAGTTGTCGGCCCGGCTGACATCCCATATTTGTTTTGGAGGTTTCAACCTATCCACTGATTTATTCCTGGTTGGTGGTTTGGAATTTTTTTTTGTGACTTTCCATATATTGGGAATAAGGTGAACAACTGACTAATATTTTCCAGAGGGGTTGAAACCACCAAGCAGATTCATTTTTTTTGTTACTTACAAAGAAACACGAGCCATGATTCTTGTGGCACATTCACTGAAGATATCGAAGTTGTAGTTTTTCCCAGAACGTGGCTGGCCGTGATGTACCGCTTCTGATTCGTATTTGATCAGTAAGCCATAGGATCCAGAAGTATGATATGTATGCTATATATGGCAACATGGATCCCATCAATATGCCCCAGTCATGTTAGCAATTTTCTACCAGCACCAGCCGGATCCGTCATGGGTCAATTTTTGCTCCAGAATCATTGGCTGACTCCCTGGCCCTAGCGGGCCCCTTGGCCCACTGGGGCCCGACTCGGGTGAGTTGTCCTGGCGGTAGCATCTATGGTTACCCCCTCTGGTTATGACTATCATTGCCATGGAAAATCACCATTTATAGATGGTTTACCGAACTGAAAAATGGGTGAATCTTTCCATGGCAAACTTTTTTTGTCATAACCAGATGGTTTTTGTGGTTGTGGACTTCACCATGAATAAGAATGAGACAGCATCATTTTAATCGCAGGCATGTGCCAGTTGTGGCTGGTGTATTGGTTCGAGACGAAGACTCTAAGATTGGTCACTTTTCATGATATACAAAAGATGCCACGATGATACATATTTATTTTCATGTATTTGGGTGAATTATGAGTGGGTCTGAACATAGATAGGGTACCCCCAAATTTATGTAGTCGTATTGAAATGGCCAGCACCAAATGTGCTGTTCCTCATTTTTGGACATCCCCAAATGTATCCTTTTGAGTTGGTGGTATATTCCTCACAATATATCCATCCCTGCAATCCAATGACACTCCCATATTGTTGGTTATATTATATACCATTATCTTGAGATGTATTTTGGACAAACCCGACTATCAAATAATACTGGCAGTTAGTTCGAAAAATTCCGATATGATTTACCCATCATGTAACCATCATACGCCCAGCTTGTTATAATACCCGTCACATATATCTATATATATATATATATGTATATATATGTATATATATATATGCACCACATCTGACATGACTATGGAAAATCACAGCTGTTTACCTACGGTATATCATTGAACTCAATGGGCCATGGCTTCCATACCTATGTCAAGATTGTGATATCCTCACTATCTGCCCCCCCCAAAAAATCCTAGTAGCCCATCAAAAAAAACATTGTATGTATATACAACCATTATATCCCCATTATATACCCATTGCTAATCTACATTTTTTACTCGGTAAATCATCCTCAGTGAGCCATTCTCATCCATGGCTTCGCTATGTAAGAAGCCAGGGGCCACCATGACCATTCCCAAATCAGATAAATCATATATAATGGGTATATAATGGGTATATAATGGGAATATAATGGGAATATAATGGGTATATAATGGGTATACCAGTAGTACCGCACAAGGCGGTGGCGGAAGTTTCAAAAATAGGAAACCTATAGGAGAGGTTGGTTGTTGCGAATCAGGGATGGCAGAGCGAAGCCACTGATGGACCGAAAGGTCCTTGAGGTCTCCTCTCTGTCTCTCTCTTTCTCTGACTATCTACCTACCTACCTACCTATCGATCTATCGATCTATCTATCTATCGATCTATCTATCGATCTATCTATCTATCTATCTATCTATGTATCTATGCATTTATTATCTATCGATCTATCTCTCTCTCTCTCTCGCTCTTTGTGTCTCTGTCTCTCTTCCATCTAATTACCTATCTATCTATCTATCTGTCTGTCTGTCTGTCTGTCTGTCTGTCTGTCTATCTCTCTCTCTCTCTCTTTCATCTGTCTATCTGTCTAGCTGTCTACCTGTCTATCTGTTTATCTATCTATCT
>Ga0126342_10017631_pt1 | contig 12329 bp, 16 predicted proteins | sample Cyp1metagenome_FD_92528 | JGI IMG/M metagenome (GOLD analysis project Ga0126342, IMG submission 92528) | Coral microbial communities from Lord Howe Island, Old Settlement Bay, Australia - Cyphastrea 1 metagenome | ecosystem: Host-associated > Invertebrates > Cnidaria > Coral ... | reverse complement strand
GTTGTTGGTTGTTGCTTTGCGGGGGGGGGGGGGGGGGGGAAAAAAAAAAAAAGCGGGTGGGGGGCGGGGGGGGAGGGCGCGGCGCCTCCCCCCGCAATGCGTTCCATGCGACTTGCACCCGGGTGTTGCTTTTCTTGATTGGTTGAATCGATTTTTGATGGTGTTATTTGTTACATGTGGCCTATTTAGGGTTTCATTTAGGGTTTCTTTAGGGTGACGTGTTCGGTTTCTTTAGGATGTCATTTAGGGTTCATTTGGGGTTCAGGGTTTCATTTAGGGTTTCTTTACGGTTTCCTTTAGGGTTTCTTTAGGGTTTCATTTGGGGTTTCTTTAAGCTTTCATTTACGGTTTCATTTAGGGTTTCTTTGGTGGTTCTTTACGGTGTCATTTAGGTTTCTTTAGGGTTAGTTTCATCTATGGTTTCTTTAGTGGGTTCTTTTAGGGTTTCTTTAGGGTGTCATTTAGGGTTTCTGTAGGGTTTCATTTATGGTTTCTTTCGGGTTCGTTTAGGGTTTCATTTAGGGTGTCATTTAGGGTTTCTTTAGGGTTTCACTTAGGGTTTCTTTGGGGTTTCATTTAGGGTTTCTTTAGGGTAGCATTTTCGGTTTCTTTAGGGTTTCCATTTGGTGTTTCTCAGGGTTTCACACAAATCAACTCACGTAGACATAGTTGGAGACCAGATTCAACAAGTGTCCTGAAATACGTTTTTCAGACATATAAAAGAGCTAGTTGGGACACTTGATGTTGAAAAAGGTTGCAAATTCTCTCACACAAGCATGCATATAAACTCAAAGGTAAACTTCTGACTGCCATGCAACCATTGTGAAACACAATTCAAGCAAATATAGGTGGAGAACACAGTTCAACAAGTGTCTTGAAATACAGCCTTAAGAACTTTAGGAACAAAAAGTAGTTGGAACACTTGTTGAAAACAGGTCTCAATTCCTCTCACAACAGCATGCATATAAGCTCGTATTACGTCTGTAGTTTCTGAGCAGTTTACATGTAATTTATATGCAGTGTAGTATGTGAAATTATGAAATGTTATATGCAAACTACAATACTACACATACATTCAACAGAAGTGCGGCCAAAAGCCAAAAGCCAAGTGAAACCAAAGCCAAAAAGCCAACAAAAACCAAAGCCAAGAGCCAAGTCCAAGTGAAGCCAAAGCCAAAAGCCAAAAGCCAAAAGCCAAGTGCGCATGCAGATGGGAGATGTTAGCTCCAAAATGCAGCAAATAGCACGCAAATCAGAGATTGTGGCTCCAAAATGCAGCAAATAGCAAGGGAAGCTGCCACAGACTGAATTAAAAAAAAAAAAAGCAAACAAAAATGCAGCCAGAAGCCAGAAGCCACAAGCCACAAGGCGAAGGAGCCAGAAGCCAAAGGCCACAAAAATAAAAAAGGGCAAAAAACGAATACCCCTTCCCTTTTATAGATAGTACTGTAGCAATCGCAGAATGACATCATCAAGGTTGAGTGTGTAGCCGAGATGAATGAGGTGCCGCTCTCAGACATCTGGCGTAAAATCAGATAAAAGCACAGGAAATACCAATTCTGAAACCCTATGAAACGTCGCTTACCGAGGGCCTGCTTTTGCACTTTCTGGATCTGCGGCACAGGCTTCTGGACCTCAAAGTGAAAAAATTAGTGTTGTTCACTTGTTCAATGCTCAAGTAAAACCCATCCGTGGCAATCCTCTCTCGCACATGACAAACATTTACAAGCGAATCGTCTGAGCTTGATCTTTCGTAATGTCTTCATAGCTCTTCTATCTGTCCAGCTACTTGGATTCTGAATACATCTGAATGCCATCACTTGCACAACTCTCTCTGAGTCCTCCGGCCGGTACTGCCACATCTACATAGCGATCTACAAAGTGCACTTGAGGCCTGCTTGGAGAATCCATGCAATTCTGCACTGAAGATCTTTTCCGAACCACGGCATAAGAATAAAGCTGCTGCTGACAGCTGACAGGTAGGAATCTTCAAGTTGTTTGACGATGTCTGACGGTTGACCGGTACTGGTCAAACACAGGAAGCTCCTTCCCAGAAGGGATGCAGTTGTCGCAGAAAGCTTCTCACTACTAGTACGGAGTCTTCAAGTTCTACGTCGATCAACTGATGCTCGGGTCGGCACACGTGGATCTGCCGAGTGTTCTTCGATGCAGTAGGTACCAAGCGATGTCTTTGAACTGGTACTTGCACCTGAGGCAGTTGCGCGCTGTGTGAGGATATGACGATGATGAGTGGAGTGTGAGTAGAGCATGAGTCTATAGTATCTATAGGCGTAAGGAGCAAGAGGAAGGCGATGACTCCAGCGACTATGCAACCAGACTTGTTGGACGAGTGCGACTAGGATGACAAAGAGAAAAGCAAAATGCTGCCGAAGAACTACTTCGTCAATCCACTCTATCTGCTCCACTTCCACAGTCTTTTGGGTCTTTATGACCTGACACGAGACTGCAAGGGGAGAGAGTAAGAATGCTGTAAGGAGAATGGGTGTGAATGCTGCAGCATAATGAACGATTCTGGGAGTGCTTGACAAGAAGATTGAACGTTTTGTTTTTGCAGACTTGCCGACCCAGTAGTGAACAACTTTTACCGAGCATGCTGAGACCATCCAATAGATTGTAATCAAGAAAGCAGCCAGCAAAGATCTAGAGATATCCTTGAACATCCACCACAATCCACAAAGCGGACTTTACAGCAATGTTGAATTCCAGCCACTGATTGCATAGCAGTGCCTGTGGAACTGCTACATTCTTCTGGACTGGGATCTCTACAATGCGGTCCTTCCATGGCACCCCAAAAGAAAGAAATATGTGAACAGTGAAATGACTGGAAGCGGTTTCACTGGCTTCCTTTTGCATGCGACCCCCACAGTCCCTAGTCCCTAGACAAGTCTTTTGGACCCAATCGAGCATAGGAACCAGTCATTATAATAATTTTGATTGGAGGTTGATGCAGATATGGAGGCGTCCAAAAACGGACATCTGAAACCAGTGAAAACCATACACTGGGGCAAAAATCGAAAGCACCAACTATTCACAAAAGGATGAGACATTGTGGACCCTGCTGTGAACTGACCCGAGGATTGAACAAGCTTTGCGAAATACACTGGCATCCACTGGCAATAGCAAAGCCCATGCTCCAGTACTGCTGTTGATAAATAGCACGGTGGATGGACAAACGAATGATCGACTGATCGAGCAATAGCAGTGTCCTTGTAAACAATTTCTGGTACCTGCGAGAGTGGCTTTTGCATTCAAAGTGAATCTATGGCATCTCATGGTACTTTGTCAATCAGATCTTGTTTGTTTCCTTTTGATGCCTGAACAACTACCGTTCAATCATACCACGCAAAGCTACCCAGCAGTTGAACCTCCACTGTCTTCTGCACCACCTGCAGTGCTGCTTGGCAACCAAGAAGGTTGAATCATACCACTGACCATACTTCTGGACTAAATCTCATATACACAGTGTGCATGTGTACATGCATCTATATACATCATGAATCTATCTATGTAAGAAAAATGAAGCTGGAAATTGCAGAAGCACCCGCAAATAAAACAGAGTGCGTTGGAAACAGAATGCGTTGGAACGACAAATAGGCTCGGACGAATTAACCAGAACAAGATTTGCAAGCACTTTTGTTGGAGGAGAGATTCTTTCAAATCCTCTTTGATCTTCTTTGTCAAGTTTCAGCCACAATCGGTAAACCCTCCCTCCCAACCATCCCCCCTTGGCCTTCACTGCAGGAACATGCCGGTGCTTCTGGACTGGGATATGTACCTTTTCTGAAATGAGGTGGAAATACAGTTGGCTGCAACAGTGAAGTGAAGAGTGATGGTGCAGTCTAGATTGGTAGGACTGCTTGACGCTAGAATTGTTCAAGCATGTTTCAACTTCTTAATCAACTTTAAATACAAGGAAAGGAACCTGAGCAGTTGTATTCGTCTTTTGATCTGGATCATTCTGGATATTTGAAATCCAGCCGAACGCCTTGGTCCCTATGTCCAGACAGACATAAGAATTGCATAGAATTGCATATATCTAAGACTAGTGGTCCAAATGCTGTGGTGTTGAATAGTTTAAGGGTTCCAAAGTCTTGACGGATCAATATAATGTTCTGGCTGCAAGCAATCCTCATGGGACGTATTGATGTAAAGTTTGATAGCAGGATATGTTCCGACTCCTGCCATCGTTTTGCTCCTTTCTGAGAGATGATTACAACTACAAGGCCTCCAACTAGGAAAGTCCGCCCGCTATGCCAAGAGATCCATGACATGCTGACGACCCGCAAGGGCATCATATAAAACCCGACCTAGACCAACAATACAGTCTTATTTACCTGTTTCACCCTACTTTTCATGGCTGGGATTGTTGGTATCTGGATTGCACTTGTCTGGTGATCAGCGCACTGCGCGATCCTCACATTCAATCTTCGGCACCTGTCCGTGCTGCCAAAACTATCTATTGCCACACCATCCGACCGTAAATTCAGCCAATCCCCGGATAAATTGACCGTGTCCCTTCCAAGGCAATCTGTGCCAGTTGTTGTGTGTGTTTAGAAACTTGACCTGCGAATGAGAACCCACAGCGAAGAGCTGTACTAATCCTGGAAGTAATGTGAAAAGAATTGAAAGGGGCATCTTTGCCTTTGCTGATGCTCTGCACAAGCGTAAACGTGTGGAGCCGATATACTCTTGGAAAAACTTTGGGCACCAGCTGCCCATTCGTTGGACCATCAACCTCAGAGAGCCTGGCATTCCCGTCCATTTGATGCTAGCAACATCTGCCTTCATTTGCCTATGCCGAGATCAAAACCATGCCTCTACAACTTTTTGTACCTTCTGCACCTGACCGCAAGAGACACCGAAAGGATTTGCACTGTAACACGCGCTCGTTTAGATCCCACTGTGCCATCAAAACGAATTGCAAAACAATGCGAACTTTTGAATTAGTTTCCCCCAAAGAAACATGGTCAAATCAATTCACTGGCCATCGTTTTTTTTTGACGGAATCTAGTCCATTGAGAGCCAAAGTACCTGCTCCTGAGGTCACTTCAGTCTTCCGTTTCCACGCTCAACAGACTGTACCAGTAGTACCGCACAAGGCGGTGGCGAAAGTTTCAAAGATAAGAAACTATATATAGGAGAGGTGAGTTGCTGTGATGAATAGATGGCAGAGTGAACCCACTGATGGAGCGACACATGGTTGAGGGTCTGATTTGTTCATTGTCTCTCTTTGTCCCCTGTTCGTCTCTTTCCAACTGTCTCTATCTGTCTGTCTATCCATCTGTGTACCTATCTATCTGTCTGTCTATCTGTGTATCTGTCTCTCTATTTCTTTATCTGTTTATCCGTCTACCTATCATTACCTATCTATCTATCTATCTATCTGTCTGTCTATCTATCTATCTATCTATCTATCTATCCATCTATCGGTCGATCTATCGGTCTACCGATCTATCGATCTATCTTTCTACCTATCTGTCTATCTATCTATCCATCCATCCATCTATCTATCTATCTGCCTATCTGCCCATCTGACTATCCATCCATCTGACTATCTGTCCATCTGACTATCTATCCATCTGACTATCTGCCAACCTATCTATCTGTCAATCTATCTATCTATCGATGGATCTATGTATCTATCCATCTATCTACCTATCTTTCAGGTTATCTACCTACCAATCTATCTACCAATCTATCGATCTACCTATCTATCTATCTATCTATCTGTCTATCTATCTATATCTATCTATCTATCTATCTATCTATTTATCTATCTATCTAGCTTGCTATCTGACTATCTTTCTTCCTGTCTTTCTATCTGTCTAGGTATCTATACTTATCTATCGGACTTTCTGTCTTTCTAGCTTTCTGACTATCTCGCCATCTGACTATCTTTCTATCTACCTACCTACCTGCCTATCTACCTACCTATCTATCAAACTATCTCTCTATCTATGTAGCTATCTGTCTGACGCAAGGCTCCATGTGGCAGCATCAATCTTTTGTCTCTCCTAGTTATATACCTAGTTAAGTTCAAAAAGTGGTCCGAGACCATCAGTTTTTAACGCTTTTCACTTGGAAATGTGCTTTACGCCACAGCGGCATGCACTTATTCGACATCTCAACTTCCAAAAGTGCTCGGAGACAGTCATTTTTAACACTTTTCACTTGAAATTGTGCTTCACGCCACAGCGGAGTGAACTTTCACGACATCTCAACTAACAAGAGCGGTTTCACTTGGGAATGTGCTTGGCGCCACAGCGGCCAGCATCGCAACTTCCAAAAGTGGCCCGAGACTGCCAGTTTTTAACACTTGTGACTTCAAAATGTGCTTCGCGCCACGACGCCATGCACTTTTTCAACATCTCAGCTTCCAAATGCGCTCCGAAGCTGAGGTGTTTGTGCATTTTGACTTCGAAATGCGCTTCGCGTCACAACGGCGTGCAATTTTTGATCTCTCAATCTCCCCAGATGGCTCTGCACTCGCCGCTTTTGCGAGCCTACTTTTCGACCCTCCGGAGCCACAAAACATTGGGAAAACGTCTTTTCTACCTTTTCGCATGCCTTGATCTTCTTTCTACTGATCTTCTTTCGACTGACTCTTTCTCTTCTGACTCTTTCTCTTCTCTGCCTCTTCCCACCTCTGCTGCTTCATCTGTCCATATTGTCGGAAGTTTTGCCTTCTAAACTTCCGTCTCCCAAATACCGTTGAGTATTCTTGAGATACTCGGGTCTTCTCTGGATGTCTTAGGATCCCTTCAGTGTCCAAAGTTGCGTCTGTATCTCATACTCGGATTCGGGCCTGTGGAATCATCACAGGTTTCCTTGGAGTCAAGCCATGGAAAAGGCCAGACACAGCCAGAGTCACAAAGGAATCAATCCAAGTTCTCCACACCACACCATTCAGGCCCAGAACCGCATCATACCGATTCATGCCAGATCATACCAGCATAAAGTTTCCTACTACTTAGTCAGTTTTCTGAGTTTCTATCAATACAACCAGGCATGGTACAAATAGCATTTGGTAGCAAACACCTGGATGGAGTATTCTCTTGGTTGGAAAGTGAAAAACTGAAATGGATCAAAGTCAAAGGCAAGTAGTGTCGTCTGCCATGGAATGGTGTACTGACAGAGGTGTCAAAATGGCGAACGTGACGCAAGAAAGTATGGATCGCAGTCTCAACCGATTGCGCTATACTCACTGAACAGGCTGGCGATTTACAGGGAATGTTTTGGTGTGGTTTGTTTTGTATGTCTCAAGAAAATCTGATGTACTTGCGGAACATAGCCCTTCCGCAGACTTGCCCAAAGAGAACGATATTCTGTTTGCGGAAGAATGCACGCGTCTATACAAATGCACCTTCCAGAATGACTTCTGCCTATGGAACCATGCAGGCGTTTAAGAAAGGTCTGGCTTGGATCGGGGTCGTAAGATCGCAATATAGGTCCGAGTTGCAGGATCGGAATCTATATGGGTCGGATTGGAGTCATGGACTGCGCAACCCCACAAAGGCCTGACCGTCCCATCCCCACCGTCCCAACCATGCCAACCACCCCACCCATCCTTCCCACCATGTCAACTTTCCCGACCATCCCGACCATCCCAACAATCTCATCTCGACTCTCGATCATCCCGATGTATTGCTCAACAAGGCGTACCGCACACATCTGGGGGTGCATGCTTGCAATTCACTATTCAAAGAGCTGCAATTGAAGACTCAATTTAGAAAGGAAAAAACAAATTGCAAAACTACGCGGTTTGGGCTTCTCAGTCCGGAGGCTGGGGGACTAGTCTCGGAGCAAACCCATTGCGAGGGCCCGAAAAAATCCTCATGTTTGCGACTTGCCATTCTCTCAGACCACTTGTTCCGCAATCTCTTGATGCCTCCAAGGAACTGAACAGGGACATCGATGAATTTGTCGATGAATTGAATCTCAGGGACCTGCAAAAGGCTGAAGCCGCAGAATCCGCAGACCAAAGTAAGTCGCAGCAAAAGCAATCCATGGAGAAACATTGGAATCAGTGGAGACTGAGCCTTCAGAAATCTATTGGCATCTGAGGGTAGAGTTGGGAAGAGAGGCCTAAAAGCTTTGATCGGAGACCCAGAAAGCACCTCATGATGCCATGAAGAGGATGCAAAAATCCTTTTGAAGCGGCTGCCGTTGACTGAGATATGAGTTGCAGGGTCAAAGAGTCCAAGAGGTCATCCAAAGTCTAGCAAAACGACATTCATGCCATGCGTCTCACACTAAACAAACATATCAATCCATTCATTCCTCGGTCGGTCAACAAAAAACTTGATCGACTACGACTCAACAGTCGAGCCAGCTTTGCACACCTCCACTGTGCGCTGCACTGGCACAGGCACGGGGACCTAACATCGTGAAAGATGGTGAAAGATGATGAAAGGGTGTCTCGCCTTTTTCTCTGAAGCGCCCTGCAAACTATCTCAAACGAGGCGTCGTTTACTACAGATGTCAGACTTTGGAGCTCTTTTGACATCGTCCGTCCGTATGCTGCATTGCAAATCGATTTTGCGGGCGATGCCTGGCGTTGACGCTGGACCGGCACCTTGCACTTTGCTCGGGTGCGATGGGAGACAGATTGGGGAGAATTCAAGAACTGTGATATCTATGCAAACTGTAGGTCAGCCGTGAAATTGAGACATGGTCTACTGATACAAGTCGAAACCACTTCCTGCAATCCTTTTTTCCGAAACACTAAAAACTTTAGCAAAATAAGTTGTTTGAAAGATGAAGGGAAATAAGGGGCTGAGGATACGATTGCGGCCGCCGTGGACATAACTTCATCCCTCCATGTAAATCTACAAAAAGACATTCCGCCACAATGATCTGAAATTTATCCGGTCTATGAATCATTCCAGAGCATGTTCTTTATTTATCTGGCTATCGGAGGCCTATCTACAAAACATGTCTTTGTTCTTCATCAGTTTCTCGACTTTGGCTGTAGCCAAGGGCCTTATCATAACTCTCTGAAAAAACCATCGCAACACTACTGATCATCACTAAAACAGTATCTAAAAAATACGCCCACTGTACATGCAAAAGCAAGTTGTTTGTTTGAAAATTATGGAAAAAATGTGGTATCTGTCCAAGAATCAGGATATTATGTGGTGGCTTGAGTCCAGCAATAAAATGACAGAGACTACTGTACACTGTACCGATTGTGCCAAAGTGGAAGACATTCCTTGATACGCGGGGTAGAATCAGGTAGAAGTCTTTGTTGTATTTTGATGTATTTTGTTGCGTTCGGCGGGCCCCACATTTGTTGCCTGGATCTCTTCATCGACATATTCAATCTGAGGCACCTCCACAGTCCTGGTGCCAGGAATGCAATTCCAAACGTTGCGATGCGTTGCTGGTCACGTCACCAGGCATACAAGAGTAAGTTCCAACAAAGAAGGCCCTCAGGTGCTTCCCACAGGAAGCAAAACTCCAGCTCACCCACCAAAATGCATGTCAGAAAAATACATTTGGTTTGCTCAGCAATGTGCTGTTATTGGAGCAGTTGTGGCGGCAGGGGCCTCATGCTGAAAGCAAATTGCGCAAATGCTGAAAAGAAATTAGAAACACCTTGAAGGCCAGGGCTGTCGACACGATTTTCACTTTCATGAAAGAAGAAGACACTTTGCTTCACACGTGGATTGAGGAGACAAGTCACTGAATCAATTCAATTCTGAAGTCATCCACATGATCTGTGATATCGGTGTTTGGCATTGTTTGGCAATGAGGCAAGATCGAGGAGTGGGGCACATCATCATCATCCAAGTCATCCAAGTCATCGCCCTGATGAGAGCTCGAAGCCACAAACTTGTGTTTCCAGAACGGGTCTTACCCATGGCGTGGCACGCGGTCTTCTATGTGCTGAGCACCTTGGGTTTGAGAAGCCCTGCGACCTATGCTAAATAAATGCTAAGCTGCTAAAATGCTGCTTTTGCGCCGGGTCCGGCTGCTTTTTGCCGTCCCGATGCTCTGGGCGCAATCTTGGGATCCTCTTGCTCACTTCATCTCACTTCCATCTCTCTCCAAAAAGGAACTCTACGACTATGGCCACCTTTTTTTCAAAGAGCTACCGACCATACGACACAGAGATCTTGGCGAAGCTCTAGAACAAGTCCATTTTTATGGTTCCACCTTGAAGAAATGCCTTGCAGTCACAGACATCTTGACTTTTGATAACCTTTGAATGTAATTCTTCTAGGTGGCATGCCATTCTGCAGACCAAAATTGCGTGCCGAGGCAGCCGGTTCTAATCTCAAGCGCTTGCTGCAATGCAACACTCTCACTGCATGAAAGTTCCGATGGACACGTCATGGTTTCGCCATCGTCACAGGTTGATGCAGCTCAAGATCATGTCAATGCTTTGACTCATGTGGCAGCACTTTCCGTAAATGCGGCTGTCCTCTCGACCGTTTGTGGCACTTGTACGAAGTTCTCTTTCTGCACCGGCACGTCTACCTAGGAGGATTCATGGAACAATTGGCAGACTCTGGCAGACCATAAGATAGCAGAGTATTCCTCCGGTCACTTACGCTGTACAAGAGTACTTTTTGTGCAAATGGTAGCCAGGGTTAATCATCAAGCGACTTAACAGGGCTGTCAATACATTCAATTGTGTGACCAAAAAATGTATCCAGCTGTGTCTCAACCTATATATATATATATGTTTTACTGTGTACGCATACTACAGTGAAATATTACTTGCTATCCTACTTCTCAACTTCCAACCAGCAAGAAGTGAGAAGATTGAAAGCCTGTGTGACAGCTCATGGTCTGATCTTGGACTAAAGCTCCTGCGTCATCGAAGTCAAAGCAAATGAGCTGCCGCTGATGAGACATCTCATCAAAGCTGGTCAGCAGATGAGACTGGAAAAATAAAATAATTAATTTGCATATGTTTTAACTTTGAAGTTAAGTCTAATGGGTTGCCATATGGAGTCATACATCTTCTCCGGGTCTTCACTCGAGTTTCAAGTGCGCTTCTTTCTTTAACTGGAACGATTTATACGTGACAGAGAAAACCGGAACTCAGGGTTTTATTCCTCTTACGTGCAAACCAAACCCTGTAACCTGTCCGCTTCAGTGTGGACAAATGCCAGCGCCTTCTCAGAAAGATGATTTAACCTACGATTTCAAGGGATTGCAAAAAGGGATTTTAATTCAGAGAGCAGAGCAGAGTAGAGAAGAGTAGAGAAGAGTAGAGAAGAGTGGAGAAGATTAGGGTGGGGTATGCAATGAATGGTAGGACTTAACCACAAAGCATGCAATGAATGGTAGGACTTAATCAAAGTTTTGGAATGGACTGTGTGAAACTCTGAAAAATACTAAATCCAGAGTTTATTGAAGGAAGGAACCCTTATCATTAAAGAGCCTTGGGTTGTTCTTAAAGGGGTTACTCTTAAACTCTTTATCTAAAAAAAAATGCCAAAACAGTCCAATCCAAAAAATCCAAACATTTCCAAATCAATCCTAGCCAAAAAACTCCAAAAAAGACCAATCCAAAAAAAAAACAAATAAGTTCCAAACAAAGACCAAACAGTTCAAAAAATAATAAAACATAGAAAAATCACAAAAATAAAAGGTCGGTTAAAGTTAATGTAAAAAATATTAAAACAAATATATAATGAAAAACAATCTTTGGAATGAAATGGAATCATTTGGAATCATATGGAACTATCATGAACTATGTATAAGGAATGTTCCCTGAGCGTCCCTAGAATGAGTGTCCCCCTTCATAGACAAGACCTTATAATATATATATATATCATATTATATTATATTATATTATAATTACATTATATTATAATTATATTATATTATATTATATTATATTTCATATAAGACTTGTGCTCTCCCCCCCCACCCCCCCCCCACAAAAAACTTTTTACTTAAAGTATATCATTAAGCACTATTAAGTGTTATTAAGTGTTACTAAGTGTTATTAAGTTGTTTGTCTGGGGTATATACATAAAGACCTACAGACCACCAAAATCAAGGATGTACCGACACAATGGGATACAATACCTTATTAATAACTATTAAGTAGAAGCAACTTGGAAATGGAAAACTGTTCAAAATCATAGCATCTAAAAAACACATTAGTGTTATTAAGAAAAATATGTGGTATCATAGCATGCATGTATATCTACATGATCTATCATGCACAGTGTTTAGATTCACTCTCATGAATGTATACATCAATGACAAGGAACTGAAGTCAATGATTGGTCAACATGTAGGGTTACATCATGCATGTATATCTGCATGATGTATCACGCACAGTG
>Ga0126342_10017630_pt1 | contig 12329 bp, 12 predicted proteins | sample Cyp1metagenome_FD_92528 | JGI IMG/M metagenome (GOLD analysis project Ga0126342, IMG submission 92528) | Coral microbial communities from Lord Howe Island, Old Settlement Bay, Australia - Cyphastrea 1 metagenome | ecosystem: Host-associated > Invertebrates > Cnidaria > Coral ... | reverse complement strand
TGCCATGGGACAAACGATACAAGGACATCCTGGGGGGACAACTGACACACCTCGGGCAACCTCGTATGGTCCTGGCATTCAGTGTGCACCGACTCATGAGCCTTGGAGTCATGATCAACGCATCTGGACAAATGGTGGTCAATGGAAATGTCCCGTTCTCCGAAGTGATCGCAGCTTGGTATCAGGCCAACAACTATGAATGGGAACGACTACTCGTCGATTCCGGCAAGTTCCAATTGGTGAGATCTTGCAATGAACCAAAGGAGATCGCAACAGCCAACACAGTGCTGCGCGTCGCCAGGACATTACTGAATGAGATCGATACTGAGGACAACATCCCGTTCTACGACCAGTTCGTGAAGGATGTTGAAAAGCTCGAAAAGGTTAATGGGGTGTTGGATCCAAACAGCGAGCTCAGAAACGACATTGTGACGTTCATCTCAGAGAACTACACCCCAAGAGAAGCCGGACATTTGATTTGTCCTGCCTGCCTCACTGAGACTCCAATTGCTCTATCCATCTGCATCAGATGCCATGGTTCGTTAGTAAGCTGGGGGGAGAAAGCCGCAAAACAGGATGAGAGCACCGCCCCTGGCATGCAGAACGAGAACGACAAGAAAGCGGAGATGGCGCTGAAGACGAAGAAGAGGACGTCGAGATGGAAAATGAGGACCAAGATGAAATCGATCGATTGGTCAGAGAGTCGAAGAGAACATCAGGGGAAGAGTCAGATGATGACGTCGATATGTCAGAAGCGAAGCCGAGCAGAACACAGACTAGATCTGGAAGCGATCGAGAACGTACTGCTCCAGACCACAATGTGGCATTCGGCACCAACGCCAAGGAACAGCAGGAAGAGGAGGACGAACGAGTCGCCCATGAACAAGAACAAGACGAAGAGCAGAGGGAAGCCAGGTTGAAGTTGCCATTATGGACATCGAGAATCATCCAGGGCTCCATCATTCAATGTATCGACATTGCACAGAATGAGGACGCAATCGACAGCACCGCAAGAGTGATTGACGGAATGATCCTCACCTACCTGAAAGATCGATACAAGCTCTACAACGTCTGGACGTCAATGGCACCAGCACAACAGTACTATGACCATGTCAAGAAGACGAAGCTCGTGCCTGAATTTGACGGATACATCCCATACGTTGGCGAACATCCCAACGGTGAACTGAAAGAACCAACAGTGGAACAGCTCGAAGAGTCATTCCGCGTCAACGCCAAGAACGGAAAGATTGGCGGCAGAGAACTGGAAGTTTACATGAAAGGGGTGAATGGTGTCAGGGTACTATGCAAAATCATGAAGTACCTTGTCCAAACTGGAGTTACACCACAGTTGATCTACTCCAAGGTCGTCGACGTCACTGATGAAGATGAAGAACGCAAACAAGAGGTCCGACAGGAGGCATCCGACTTCGTCAGAAAGATTATCTCAGGTGCCTTAACGCCGCGCGATCCTACGACTATTTTAGAGTCACACCACCTCAACGAGATGACCATGTTCACATTGATCCTGTGGAATTAGTGTGCGCAGTAACCGAGAGATCGAGAACCTTCACCGTCCTCGTTACGCTCAACAAGATGGGTTTGAATATGCCACAACAATTACAACGAGTTTGGCAAGGGAAACTCAAAGCCGTTATGCAAAGTGCTGCACAAATGGACACGAGCTTACGATCCCTCGACCCGTCCGAGCGCGAGAACGCGATGGACTACATTCGAGCACTTGGTGACGCACAACCCACTGAAGAACGGGCTTCGGCAAGCACGAAGGAGTCCGATGCGAAGAAGAAGCGGCGCAAAGGATGAGATCCTCTTGGCCTACATCTATGAAGAGCACTATTGAGAGGATTCTGAGTGCCGGACTAATTCATATGAATCCCATACGTTCAGGATGCGAAGCTTTCCTGATGCAAGGGAACATATTTTGAAGGGCGTATGAACCAAGGTAGAAAACCTTACAGATGCGGCGTAATTCAGAGGGTGCGTGGAACGCCGGAGGCATGGCTGCCACGGCTAGTACACAATCCCTGTGCAACGAAACCGCTTAATGTACAGAATAGGAGAATAGGCGGCAGGCGAGCAAATGCATTCCCTTTAATTTTGAACTTAGCGTTTGCTCCTGTGCCCGACCCCCTGACCGAAGGTATGGCTACCACGGTCGGGGAGGGTCGGGCATGGGGGGCGCGAATAGGATGCAGGTTAGGACTGATTCCAGTTTCCGCTCGCCCGGGCCTGTACGGCTCAAGACCGCACCATGCTCCGATCAAGGGAAAAGAGCTGCCGACTCTGGTGCATGGTTGAGGACAACTTGAACTAGGAGATCACAAAGTACAACATCTACACGTAGACCCGAGGAGGGCAAACCCTTTCACAATATATATATATATATATATATATTATATTCGCACGACATAGGCATTTGCTTGCATCGCCTATTTTAAATGATCTTTCATGTCTGGTTTGGACCTATGTCAAACGAATACACTTGATGTGAATTTGTTTCCATGAGGACAGTTCAGCCATCTCCGATATTGCCTACGAGTACTTTGCCAATGAGTTCGCAGTGCGTGTCAATGGGAGTTTCAAGGACAGTGGGGGTCTGAGGGTTGAGAGTGTGTTCGCTCAACGTTTTGCTATATTATACCGTCCGCAAACGTCCGCAACCGTTCGCGCAAGCCCCGTATGGCCGTGCCTATCCCAAAGGATCCAATGTATGCAAATATTACCAACATTCGGCAGTGTCAGCGATTTTTGCTTACATTCGCATTTATAGGCCAATGTAGGCTTGTATTCCTTACATTCGGCAAATTGGTTTTCCGACAGGTTCCGTTGTTTCCGACAATGTATAACGGCCCAAGTCACAGCAAAATAAAAACCGACATGTAGGAAGGTTAGGTGCCAATATGGTACCAAAGTAGACCCAACCAACAGCAAACATGGTATTTCATACTTCATACCAACAAGGCAAGCAGCAGTCTAGGGCAAAAAAGATCAAGTGACAGTGGCAGCATTGTTTTGCTGACCCGCAATTTCCCTCATTTTGATAGGTGTTCCAAGTTACACAACAGCAGACATAACAAAGGGATGAACTAAGAATATGATTTGCAAATATTTGCAATATCTCATTGCTTTTCATTCATGATACGAATGTATGGGTTGGAACACAGTCTCCAACAATTAATATGTTGATAGATTGATCATTGTATTTTATCATGTGTGCGAGTCTGTCGGGTGTAAATGTGGGACGTGTTGCAAGTTCAAGGGCAAATGCAATGAATTGGATAAATTGTTGGGCGATCCATTTTGCTATTCAATAGATGCATGGTTGTTTGCCCTCAGTTTGCTACCAGCCGTTTGCAAGTTTTCCTTGGAACATGTTTATGTATGGCTGTGAGGAGGCCAGATTGTTAAAGCTATAGCTTTGAAACTTTGAAATTATTTGCGGAGGTTGCCGTATCCTCCGAACTCGGTATCTACCTAGCAAAAAAAAACAATTTATTAACCTGGAAGCGTTACCCTGATACAGCTTCCGAAGATCAAATTCTCAATGCCCGCCCCAAGACCATGAAGTTCATCATGGAGTTATGTTCTTAAATTTGTTCACACCTGGACTTATGCAGGCAAATTTCATCACATTTCAACAAAAGGCCTGATTTAACCTAATGATTTCATAAATTTGTCCTTGCAACTTTTTTGTTGGTTGATCAAAGGGATGTGGCATGTGCCGACTCGATGCCACCAAAACGACACGGTATCCTTGATCGGCTCCAAAAAACATCGCTGCCAACCACCCTGACTTATGGACGCGGCGATTGCTCAAACAACATAATAGCCATAGCCTTACAAATGTCTTCTGTCAGAAAAGGTCACAGTGCTTTAATGCTCAGTTATGACCGAAAGCAAACCTGTTCTAATTTTAGTGAATTCAATACCTGTAACTCCTCAACTAGAGATGCTGCACAGTAGTAAAAAAAAACGATATGCAGGAAAGTAACCAAAAATAAGCGCCAGTTGAAGACACTCGTCATTTCAGAGCGTGTCTCAGGAAGAAGAACACTGCAGCAATTAATTTTGATAGTGCCGGGGCATCCCCGGACTACAATACTGACCGGGCCTCATCTCATCCCCTTCCAATTTTATGCTGATATTTTTCTTTTTCAGGAAGTGTCAGGTTTATGTTATGCCACTTTTGTCAGAAAATGTCAGAAAAAAGGGCTGGAAGGGGATATTCCAGTCAACATGTGAAAAGGTTTGGGCCTGAAGATGTGGAAATAAAATGTAGATTTGCCAACAGTGTTCCAGTAAAGCTCCCGGTGTTTGGTCACACTCCCGTCACGCTCCCGTCACGCTCTCGTCACGCTGATCCGACAAAAATTGCCTATTTCCTACTAATTTTGCATACATTCGGCATGGTCCGTCACGCTCCCGTCACGGTCTCGTCACGCTCACTTGGGGCAGCGGGCTGCCCAAATTTTCCCTAACACATTGACCAATGCCACACTAAAGAGACACAATGTTCAAGATTCAAAATGTTCCTATTTTTTTCACCGTCACCGAAAAGAGCACACTTTCACTTTCAGTGTTCTTGCCCCCTGGGTTGACCATTCAAAAAGAGTTTGCATGATCCAGCAAGGGCATAAGCATGCAAATTCCGTATCCACCCTCCTTTGCATTAACTACTTCCCTCTTTCCACCATACATCAGACAATGTAGGAACGTCAAAATTGAATTGCAGAAAGTTGGCAGCTAAGCACCTAAGCGCATGCGGGAGTGCAAAAAAAATCCAGTACTGCAGGAGTGCAGAAATACTTTTTAGTTTTCAGCGCCGAGTTGCATTTCGTGACTGGAACTGATTTTGCTGCTTATGAATTTACGTCTTGAGTGCCGATCATATTTTTTCTTGGCGCTTGCCTTCTTGTTTTTGCTCCCACACAATTCATCCTGTTCAATTGTTTGGCTTTGTTTTTTATTTTCAATTATTTAGTCACACGATGCACCCCTCCCCCCCCCAAAAAAAAAACAGCTGTCCAAACAAACTCCATCATCTTTGACACAGATTTGTGAAACAAACATGCAAGCATCTGGACAACAGATTAGCATGTTAAATTTCTGTAAGCTTGTTATGGAATGTTATGTTGGGCAATCAGTGACATGTTGCCGCCAAAAGCTGACGCCCACATGCACATGTTGCATATTTGTCATATGTATCCTGTTTGGTTGTATGTTGTTCCAGCAGTGTCCTATTTGTTTGGGTTGGAGGTCAGAAATCGAGACCCAGCAAAAACATGCATTTGCGAAAGCATGTGTGTTCTTATCTATCTTACTGTAAACATCCCTCCCTGACCCAGTATGACGGTAATTACATCCTGTTGTTTTTTTTTGTTGATCGTGTCTGTGTGTGTTCCACTGTATGCTGTGTTGTCCCATCTTTTGAACATCATAGTGGCCCCCTCGGGTAGGTGAAATAAAGGTGTTTGCTCAATACTCTACAGCAATTTGTTGTTCCTGCGATGGACTCAAAATCAGCTGAAGAACAAGCATGAGCAAAGGCAAATATATTTGAGATGCCACGATGCCTGCTTTATTGATGCAATCCTTTGATATCTCATGCTATAGCTCATGATTTCTCATGGGTTTAGTCTTGCAGGTTCCGGACTATTGATTTGGCTTTCCTTCAAGCTATCAATTGTATACTGTTTTCTGGACTTTGTTTGGGTGATTGTCGCTGAAACTTGTGGATGTCATCTTCGATTGGTTCAAGATTGGTGCAGGCCTGCAATATCCAGATGTAGTCTTGTGAATTGTCGTATATAGAACATTAATAATCATTAATATAACTATTAATATGTAAACACATGTTCAACTTTGATGTTTTATTCCTTATGACGTCGGTAAAGACTGACCCATCACTTTTTGGCAACATAATTTTGCCCGCAACAGAATAAACTTACACTTTCCGATAAACTCCGGCAAAATCACTAGATTCCGACAAAAGTAGGAGCTAATTCTACGAATGTAGCCTCCAGGAGCCAACATTCCAATGTTGGCTTCTCAGGCCAACATTGGAATGTATGCAAATATTACCAAAATGGATAGTTTGGGTATGGTAAGTTCCGCAAAAGGGGTCGCTTTGGAGGTTTCACATGTGGCGTTGCTTCGTTTCGCGTGGCAGGGGTGGCACTTCGTGACATTCCCAAAAGATCAGGTTTAGGCAATTTCCTGCCTAATAGGTAATTCCTTATTTCGTACCTAATTAGGTAATTTTTAAGGTAAAAAGGTATCCTAATTTTAAGGTAATTCGGCACGTGGGGTTGAAAGTTTGCGTGCAAACTTGCGAGGCGGGGCTGAAAGTTTGCATGCAAACTTGCGAGACGAGGTTGAAAGCTTGGATGCAAACTTGCGAGGGGAGGTTGAAAGTTCGCGCGCAAACTTGCAAGGCGGGGTGGAAAGTTTGCGCGAAAGCTTGCGAGGCGGGGTTGAAAGTTTGCAAGCAAATTTGCGCCCTTTGACACACACGCAAGCATTTGCATGCAAATGGTGGTGCAAGTTTACACCCAAACTTGCGAGGGGGGGTTGAAAGTTTGCCTGCAAACTTGCGAGGGGAGGTTGAAAGTTTGCATGCAAACTTGCGAGGCGGGGTTGAAAGCAAAGAAAGTTAGGTATATAATTAGTTAAGACAAGAAAAATTAACTAATTTAGGTAAGGAAAAAAATAAACTAATAGTTATTTTATTTGTCTAAGATAAGGAATTACCTTTTCGGTAGGAAATTGCCTAACCTGATCTATTGGGTTCAGACGTGTTTTGTAACGTGTCGAAAGTCGTTTTGTGTGGCAGGCTACTTTGGCGACGTTTTCAGAAGATGCGTTGCAGTTTTCGTGGCAGGCGCAGCACTTTGGACGTGTCTATCTTCATTTTGCGTGGCAGGCGCAGCACTTTGGAGGAGTCGTGTTGTGTGTTTTTTGCGAATCGCATTGTCAGGGCTGTGTCAAGTGGCGACAAGGTGCAACCTCCGTACTAGGCGTGGCATTTTGTGAGATGTAATGAAAATTGTCGGAAGCCTCTCTCGAAACATCGTTTTTGAGGTTGCAAATTTTCAGGTTCTAAGGAAAACTCGAAGGAAAACATCGATTGTGAAGCTACAAAGTGCCAAAAATGGAGCAAGTCTCGCAGGAAATGCTCAAGCAGGTTGCCATGTCGTTTTGAATGGCAGGCGCTGCACTTTGTGACATTCCAACCTGTTTAATAACGTGTCGAAAGTCGTTGTGCGTGGCAGGCGCAATACTTTTGCCTCGTTTTCACAAGATGACTTGCAGTTTTTGTGGCAGGCGCAGCACTTTGGAGACCTCTGTCGTCATTTTGCGTGGCATGCGCAGCGCTTCAGACGTGTCGCATTGCGGGCTTTACATTCTACACTCTACACTCCACACTCCGCCCTTTACACTTTACAGTCTACACTTTACACTCCACACTCTACACTCCCCACGCTTCACACTCCACACTCTACACTTTACACGCCACACTCAACACTTTACACTTTACACTTTACACTTTGCACTCCACACTTCGCACTCCATACTCCACACTCTACACTTTACACTCCACACTCAACAGTTTACACTTTACACTCCACACTTCCCACTCCACACTCCACACTTTCCATTCCACATTCTGCACTCTACACTGTGCACTCCACACTTTACACTTTACACTCTACACTTTACACTCTGCACTCCTCACTCCACACTTTACACTCCACACTTTACACTTTACACTCCACACTTTGCACTCCACGCTTTACACTTTACACTCCACACTCCACACTTTAAACTCCACACGTTACACTCCACACTTTACACTCCACGCTTTACACTTGACACTTTACACTCCACACGCTACACTCCACACTCTACATCCACATTCCACACTTCACACTCCACACTCCACACACTACATTTTACACGCCACACTCAACACTTCACACTCCACACTCCACACTGTACACTCCACACTTTACACTTCAGACTCCACACTCTACACTTTTCACTCCACACTTCACACTCCACGCTCCACACATTACACTCCACACTTTACACTCCACACTTTACACTCCACACTTTACACCCCACACTTTACACTCCACACTTTACACTTCACACTCTACACTCCACACTTTAAACTCCACACGTTACACTCCATGCTTTGCACTTGACACTTTACACTCCACACGCTACACTCCACACGCTACACTCCACACTCTACATCCACATTCCACACTTCACACTCCACACTCCACACACTATATTTTACACGCCACACTCAACACTTCACACTCCACACTCCACACTGCACACTCCACACTTTACACTTCAGACTCCACACTCTGCACTTTTTACTCCACGCTTCACACTCCACGCTCCACACTTTACACTGCACACTTTACACTCCACACTTTACACTCTACACTTTACACTCCACACTCTACGCTTCACACTCCACACTTTGCACGCCACCTTCCATATTCCACAGTCTACGGTGCACTGGTATGGTAACAGGGGGAAAATGTTCAAGACTGTTGAAATAAACTGTTTTACAACAGTGGTCTACGTGACTGCATATCCATGTGTTTCGACATCTGAACCATTAACATACGTGTGAGCATTCGGGTTCGTGGGCGGCATCTTGTTTTTTTTCTTTTCCCTCCAGTGCCAGTGAGATGGTTCATGTCACACAGCCTGTTTCTTGCAGAGCTTCAGTTTCACCAATCACTTCCAGTCACTGCCACTCACTGCCAGTCACTGCCAGTCACTGTAGGAAGGGGAAGAGGTTTGCATCAACTATGGAGAACAACGCAGCAATGACAGCCTCCTGCAGTTCTATGGTTTTGTGGAAAGGCACGGCCTTGCTGGCACCTGCCTTGGCTTGCCATCGCTTGCCATGGTTTGCCTGCAGGGATAACGCCAACGACACGTACACTATGGACATTCTCAAACACTTGGATGTGGCCAAAGGAGAAGTCTTAGAGGTGCAGTTTGCCGCACGTGGTTCAATTTTTTCTGTTTGCAGCTGCAATATAACATACATATTATACATTTATAATTATATATATATACAATATACATATAATATCATACAATATTTGATTTGCACCTCAGAAGTCGCAGTTGCCCTGACCACAAATTTGGCACAACAAATTGAACCATTTTGGTTGTGATTGCTGCCTTGCGGGGCAGGTGATTTTGACAAGAACAGGTCCACGCGATGAGTCCATGACCAGGTGAACTTGGCAGATCAAAGCAGATCCCGCAGGGCCCTTCAAGAGTTTCTTAAAGCCCGAGCATACCAGAGCAAGAACATACATCATCAATCATCAATTGTCATCAATTGGTGCCACTTATCAGACAACTGTTGGCCTGGTAGACGGTCAATCCTAGTGTTCCAGACGCTTTCACCTCACTTATTTGCCCAGGCTCTTGACGGCTCTTGGTGGAGATGGCGATGAGGAAGAAGCAATGGCCTGGCAGGCTGCCATCCCAGTGAGAGGTGTCAACTTTATGATTCAAGACACGAGTTGTTCAATGTTGTTCATGTTAGAGACGATAGGATTACGTAGCAGTGTGACGACACATTTTTGCTGAAGAGAGCCTCTCAAAGAATCAGTTTGTAACAGCTTGTGTAGGATTTGGACAAATCTTGCAGGTTTTTTTCAGTCGTGTCAAGCCACGTTGCCATGGGGGCCATGGCTCTGAGGCAGTGGCTATGGCATGCGAAGCTGAGTTGCAAGAACGGACCGCTGGCGCCGCCTACGAAGCTGAGCAAGGCTGCCATGGCTGGTCCACTGGTCCACTCCTTCTGCCTTTCAGAGTTTTTCGGAATCTTTCAGATTTCAAAGAAGTAAACAGGGAAGCAACTGGTTCAACAGTTCCGAGTTGAAGGAGGATTCAATTTGCAAGACGTGACCAAACAGCATGTGTGCGTCCAGTTTTTCTAGTCCCAGTGTAAGTCTTTCAGGGCCAGGCTAGAACGAAGTGGTTGATGTCGCTTCAAGTTGGTGCCAAAGCTGATCGCCTGAACATGAACTACCGTCCAAACCGCGAACAAACGGGCCGTGAAGCTTCCACGCAACCTTGAGACCGACACCAAATTTTGATTCTCTGAGCCATTCTGAACCCTTGAGCATTTGGACCAACTGAAGCAGGAGCAGGGCCTCGTGCCCTCGCTGCACGATTTGCAGCCGAGAAGGACTGCCATGCGAATAGGCAATTGATATGGCTGTGACATCTTCCATGAAGTATACGTAGTTTCGACTTGTGACTTGGCCAACTCTGCATGAGGTTTGGGAGGAAAGCAACACGATCAACACAGGGAACACACTACTCATGTTCCTACGTTGCTGAGATTTTGCCTAGGAGAAGGTGCTTATTGCATGCCGTGCGCATGCGCAGTCTAGGTGCCCAGTGCGAGGGAAGCGCCTGCCAAGAGAAATTTGTTCTGCTGTCAACCTTTTTCACTTTTTCGCATGATGGTTCTGCAAAATCAGTATCAGGGTTGATCCAGCCATTGATATCTTGGGTGAGATGCTCCTTGACATTCATCTGGGTGCAGCCATGTTGCTTTGAGAGCTGTCCTTCGAAGCGAATCGGCCCGCGGCTGGCATGTACCATGGCCGGCGTCGTTCCCCAACGCCCACTTTAGGTGGACGTTCCAGGCTGACCGCGAGAGATGAGCAAAGATGCCCAGCTTTTGAACATGAAGGCCACAAATCACAAATCCATCAAATCCACCTTTTCCTCTCCTGATGTCTGTTGTGAGATGCCTAAAATTGTCTGGTTGACTTTCAGCGTGTCAAGTATTTGCGCCATGGAACAGCTCAGGAGATACTTTGGCGGAGATTCCATTGCCCGGGCCTCTAGGGCCTTCAGCAAGTCTGCAGCCGCAGGCGTTAGCATCTCGCCACTGTTTTGCGGCTGGCCATGGATCTCTATTGAGCAGCTTGGCAGTGTAGTTAGCTGTTATCAGCATTGCTTGAAACAGCTTGAGCATCTTTTGCGAGGCAATTTAACCGCCCTTGAATTACCGACAAGTTTTGATTCGTGCCCCGGTCGTTCCCCAAGCATGGCTTGTAATTATATTTCAATGTTTGTACCCTGCACTCAACCTCAATCTTCTAAGTGGACGCAGATGGGATTCCCAAGTAACTTGTTAGACAAGCTCTGAACTTACATTTCTTGCCTAAGGGCACACACGCATTTGAAAGACTTTCCCAAATCCCGTTTTGGGTTTGCTCTTGGTGGTCCTGAGGCATCAGTGGAGGAAGTCTTTTTGAGACCAACTTAGAGGGACATCAGCAACTTCAATTGGGCCCTCGGCCTCGGCCATTGACATGTTTGGCAAACTCCCCCTGTGGCAAGTGGTGGGCCATGGGCGAGTCCTGCTTTGGCGGCCGCTCTGGGCAGGTGGCTATCAGACGATATCAGTTGGAAAGGAATATATAGCAGCTATAGATAGCTATAGCATGCTATAGCATATTCCACCTTTGTGAAACGATTGGTATGACTTTGAGGGTTTGGGATTCCGATCCCTTTTTTGTCAGACACGTTTCCTTTGGAAGAGTTGTAGATGTTCATTGCTTTTCCTGCTGGGCTCAACAGGTCATCATCATGAGCAGTGAGAAAGAAGTCGCTGCTTCACTGCCGGTGGGAGTTCGGCGCTCAGCACGACACGTGTGCTGGGCTGCAAATGGAGAGCTCGTAGCAGCAATCGTCGAGTTTGAGTCGGAGCAGGCGGGCTTCCGAACTGATTGATTGAGCAGATCTCAGCAGATGTTTTGTTTTTCCTAAAAGCATCTTCGATGCTTGGGTTCTCGTTTAGTTGTTCAACCGCGTGGGGGGGCGAGCTGGTTTGAACGGTGGTGTGCGGACGGAGTCGGTGCAAGGGAAAGGAAGGGAAAGGAAAGGAAAGGAAAGGAAGGGAAAGGAAGGGAAAGGACGGGAAAGGAAGGGAAAGGAAGGGAAAGGAAGGGAAAGGATGGGAAAGGAAGGAAAAAGGAAGGGAAAGGAAGGGAAACGAAGGAAAAGGAAGGGAAAGGAAGGGAAAGGAATGAATGGGAAAAGAAGCCGCTGCTTGGAGGGCCGGGGGCGGTTATAAGTACATAGCAAGGTTAGAGCACTTATATATCCTACTTACTAAGTGGTGTAACCTACCTTATAAGTGGTGCGAAGTTACCTTATAAGTGGTGCTAAGCGGGTTGCTGTCTCTAAGTCACTTACATAAGTAGTTACTGTTTTCGGCCAAGTATATATTATGTTCCATAAAT
>Ga0126342_10017629_pt1 | contig 12329 bp, 13 predicted proteins | sample Cyp1metagenome_FD_92528 | JGI IMG/M metagenome (GOLD analysis project Ga0126342, IMG submission 92528) | Coral microbial communities from Lord Howe Island, Old Settlement Bay, Australia - Cyphastrea 1 metagenome | ecosystem: Host-associated > Invertebrates > Cnidaria > Coral ... | reverse complement strand
GTGCTACTGCAAGGATTCGCACAGCTGGACCTGGTCTTGTCAGTTTTGAACTTTGCGCATTTTGGTTTCCCGATGCTGCCAAGATCAGTTGCATGCTCAGGTTTCAGCTTGTCTCTTGTGGGTGGATGCCAAATTGGCTTTTCACCTTCGGCTCTGGCAGTCAGCAATTTGGGCTTTTCGCTGCTGCTTAGAGGCACGTCTTGCATGGAATATGCACTTTTTGCGTCAGGTGCTGCCGCACCAGGGTTATTGTTATTTATGCACAGCGCCAGCAGACTGGGTCTTGTTCTGTTTGTTTTTGGTTCCAGCCACGCCGATTTGTTGGCCTTGCTTCAAGGACTTGCCTGCCTTGGACCTTTTCTTTTCATATATGGTAGCTGTTTGGGTTTCTCAGTCCCTATGCCAGATGTTGCACTGCTTGGATTTCTTTTGTTTGTGCAAAGCCCTAGTCAAATTGAGTTGTTAATTTTGGTTCCTGGCGCGGCAAAACTGGACTTGCCGACTTTGGCGCTGGCTGCTGGGCAGCTCGAATCACTGTTGTTTGTCCAAGGAATTGCTCGGCCAAACTCCTTGCTGTTTGTGTTTGGTTGTATGAACTTGGAGCCCTCAGCTTTTCTCCAAGGTATTGCCAGATTTGGACTTCGACTCTCAGCACTTGAAGCATCATCCTTTGGATTCTTGTTGCCACCGCAGCAGCCTAGCCGAGCCGATTCTTTCTCATTTATCCTGGGCTGCACTAGCACGAACTCATTTTTGCTGGTTTGTGATGCTGCAGTGCTTGAACCACTCTTGTTCCTGCATGGTTTTAGCTGCATGGGCTCAACACCCTCTACTTTAAGAATGAGCAACGTTGGTCTGTCGCTTTTTCTCAGATCATCAGCTCATTTGGGATTCGCTCTCTCTGCATTTTCCAGAGTAAACCTGGAACTACCATCGTCAGTGATGGAAGTGTCTTATCCGAACTTTTTGGTTTTGCTTCAAGGTCTAGCACATCTTGACTCCCCGCTCTTAGCAGTCGCTTTTGAAAGTCTGGAATCCGCCCCGTTGCTTCGAAGTACCGCGCAACTCGGCCTCTTTCTGTTCCTGTTTTCAAGTGCGCGCATGGATCCAGCACCACCAGCCGCAGGCTTCACGGCACTTGGATTCTTGCCGTTGCTCAGAGGCGTATGTCGCCTTGACTTTTCTCTGCTGGTGGCTGGAGCTGCTCTGTCTGGATCGCCACCCTCTTTGCAAAGCTTCGCCTATTTGGGAGTCAGGACCCCAGTCAAAGGGAAATCGGGAGCTCGGATGGCGCATCGTCTCTTGATATCGGAAAATCTATGGGGATCGGCCATGCCACGCTTGGTTTTGATCCATATCCATATGCTCCATGGTCAAACGAATTCTTTTGGAACATATGTTACCCCCAATTCCAATAATTAGCAATTTTAGGATATCCATTATTCCCCAACAGCGTAAGCTAATGGGGTCTTCAGCCCAGAATAGCTCCGGTGTGCACTGGTGCAGGCGCCGGGTCAGGTTCAACAGGGTTCCGGAGAAGGTTCCGGAGAAGGTTGGGAGGGGGTTCCGAAGAAGGTTCCGGAGAAGGTTCCGGGAGGCTTGCAGAGCCAGGTCAGGTTCAACGGGGTTCCGGAGAAGGTTCCAGGAGGCTTTGGTGCAGAGCCAGGTCAGGTTCAACAGGTTCCGGAGAAGGTTCCGGAGAAGGTTTGGGAGGCTTTGGCGCAGAGCCGGTCAGGTTCAACAGGGATCCGGAGAAGGTTCCGGAGAAGGTCTGGGAGGCTTTGGTGCAGAGCCGGTCAGGTTCAACAGGAGAAGGTTCCAGGAAGCCTTGGTGCAAAGCCAAGTCAAGTTCAACGGGTTCTGGAGAAGGTTCCGGAGAAGGCCTGGGAGGCTGTGGTGCAGAGCTAGGTCAGGTTCAACAGGGTTCCGGAGAAGGTTCCGGAGAAGGTTGCAGAGAAGGTTCCCGGACGCTTTGGTGCAGAGCCAGGTTAGGTTCAAAAGGGTTCTGGAGAAGGTTCTGGGAGGGGGGTCTGAAGAAGGTTCCGGAGAAGGTTCCGGAGAAGCTTTGGCGCAGAGCCGGTCAGGTTCAACAGGGATCCGGAGAAGGTTCCGGAGAAGGTCTGGGAGGCTTTGGTGCAGAGCCAGGTCAGGTTCAACAGGAGAAGGTTCCAGGAAGCCTTGGTGCAAAGCCACGTCAAGTTCAACGGTTTCCGGAGAAGGTTGCAGAAGCCACGCCAGGCCAGGTTCATTTAACTCACGGAAACCTAGCTGAGGTGTTTCTGGCGCTTGGCTTCGCAGCACGCTTCAGAATGATTCGTACAAATAAAATAACGTTGCGGCTGTTGGGAATACCACCGATTTTTTTCGACACAGCTGACATTGGATAATATAAATAAATAAATATATATATATATATATACAGTTGGCAAGTTGGTAGTAGTAGTTAGTTGTATTCAAATCAAATATCAATCAAACCAGGATTTTTGATGGTTAACCCCTCACCCATTGAATGCACCCCATCTATCAACAACTGCAGGTCTCATCACCCGCCTTTGACGTTGCGCGCCTGGCATGTTGACTACAATCCACAAATTTCTGATTTGTCATTGAACCATTGAGTCATCACGTTTCCAAAGACAGAAACTGAAACGAAGACAACAAGAACCCAGCTCCCTATGGCCAGACCTAGAGAGAAAACGTGGACGTGCCAGGTCTCTTCAGACTTTTTGTCATCGCTGAAGAGCTATCTTTAACCAGGCTTGTGACCCGCTTTCCTACCTGAAATTGCCAGAATGTTTTTCAGATCTTTTCCTTTGAAGTTGGTGTAACTTTGTAGTTTATCACCAACATTTTGGCTACTCCAGGATCTATGCTGCCTGTAAACAGCGGGTTTGCTGGTTCGTTCAACGTGGATAATGCGGCCACCTTTGGTTTCTCGTTATTTGCGCGACACTCAGTGGAAAGCTGGAACCTGTGAGGGCCTGAAGCAGTCTTTTGAACAAAACTCAATACCAGATGGCATATGTTGGTTGCAGAAACTTGGTGCACTTCTTTAGCAGTGAACCATAATTGCATCATATTGCATCAACCTTCAATATCAATGGTAGTCATATATCATATATGTATAGTCAGTCATCATCCACATCATTCATGTCCCAGGTGCAAGAGTGTGTTCGTGCTGGCTTTCCTCTGTTGACGCTGGGTGCCGCCCGTTCCGACTTGACTTCGTCAGCCTTGGGCGCTGTGACACTGGGTTCTTCCTTGTCGCTGCATGGTGCATCTCAGGCAGTATCTGAACGCCAGCAGAGTACTGATATTATCTGATATAGTCATATAGTTATGATGTACTGTGGATGGAAGAAATCCTGCACCAGTTGACTGTTTGCTTTTCCCTGTATTTATAGGGTTTCAACCGTCCAAGGTGGTGCAGGATTTCTTCCATCCACGGTATTATTGATATGTGTTGAATCTGTCCTACTTCTGTCCCATTCAAGTTTTGAACATACGTAACAATAGATCAGCTATGATCAGTAATTGGTATTGTTCGTCCTTTGGAAAATGTTGGAACGCGTTGGAACCAAATTTCCTTGTCACTTTTCGATGCTTAGCCGATGCCAACGGGCTGGATGTGGCAGTTCAACATTACTTGCAGTGGTTTTTTTTCCCACCATTTGAAGTGCTTTCAACCCCTTGGTGCTTCCCCTGAGAGGCAGAGTTCGCTTTGCCAGTGCTGGGCAGCTTTCACATTGAGCCTTTCTTGTCTCTGCAGAAGCTGTCTCATCCAGGTGCCATGGCTTTGTCGAAGGGATACGTCCAATTTATGGCTGTTTCAATGGCGAAAATGAAGGTTTGGTTTAAGCCATGGATTTTTGGGGCATCCTATTTTCTGGCAAACCCACATTTTACTGTCCTTCTCCTTCTCCCCTTACCCAGCAACTGGAGTCCACTTTGATCAGGAAAATACGTTTGACATTGTTGATCAATCAGAAGTAGGGGACATTCCATTGCGGGCGCCCAGGAGGAAAATTAACTGGACTGACACTGGGACATTTCGAAAAAAAGAATCAGCAAAAAACCATGGCATACCCTGGAAATCCGTCGAGCTGTCGATGTCTTCAGGTTCCAGCTCTTCTGCCTTCGGCCAAGCATGACTGGGGGCGACACCTTCAGTGTTTGACCGCACATCACTAGGCTCTCCTCTGTCCCTCAGGAGTGACTTGGCACCGGACTCGTGGGCGACATTTGGCCCTGGCAGACGACCCCCAAATAGCTACCAGATGTGACCAAATATGGTAATATAGCACAACCCGTATATATATATATGTATGTGTATATTGTGTGTGTGTATAAATATATATATATATATATATATAATAGGTTTCGGACCATGATCTTTCTGCAAATCTGATGAGTTTCTGTTGTCACAAGGCATGGCTTAATTTGGTAGCACTACCTCAGTGCAAGAGAATGCGCACCTCTGTGGGCTGAGCGCCACCGGCTTCGCGTCCTTCGCGTAGCAACCTCAGGGGGCAGCCCCGCAACAGAGAAAAGTTTACTCGGGGGTTTCTGAAAGTAGAATACCTTAAATTCATCCCAAATTTGTCATGGCGAAACCACAGTTTTGGGGTGCAGTAACCCAAGTCGAAGAACCCGCAAATGAAACCCTTTCGAGCCTCCACAATTGAAGGTTTTCCAGTCAAAAGAGTTCCCGTTTCATCTTGTTTCTTCATGAACAGGCACATGAAGCCACGCTTGATGCCAAACCCACTGCATGTCCTGGCAGGGCAAGCACCTCCGTGAATGGCCTGATCCAGATCGGGCAGGCAACAACTTACATTGCCACCAACTATGCCCTGCAGTACGACGACGTGGGTGGCTTCTTGTTGCGACCTCAGCCCCTGAGCAGGTGAGGGTTTCACACTTGGAGCTCTGAATGACATGCTCGGGGCGAAAGAAAAATAATACTTGCGTTTGATTTCAAGACTTCAAGAGGCGTCCTGCTTGATTGCCCGTATATAGATGTATATAGGTTATCCCACTTCGAGTTTTGGGAAGGGGACCGGGGGTGAAAGTGTAGTTTCAAGACACATGATAACAACCCACTCCGCGCTTCATTAGGTGGGACACCATCAACTTCTACACCGCACAATATGGAGGCCAGACATAGCTACCAACCCAGCATGATTGCTCAGACCTGAGCTGCGCATCGCAGGTTCCACTGCATACCGTAGTATCAGCATGTTCGGCAAGGGTGGCACCTTGCACGGTTGCGGTCTCAGAACCAGTGGAACGGATGCAGCTTTTGGACAGTTTAGAGGTTTAGCGGGGCAGAAACTTCTGAGGACACTGGGTATCCGACAACACGGTGCCTTGGCCGGGGACGGATCACTCCCAAATTGCAAGGAGCCTGTTGTGATGATGTTTTTTGGCACAGAGAAGTGGGGGCGGAACATGTTCGCACTAGAGCCAGCGCACTCAAAATGATCATCTTGTTCAAATTAGACCTATAGTAGCCAACGCCGTAGAAGTGCCTGTGAGTTTTATTAGATAGTTCATCTGGATTTGCAAATGACCGTTTAATGTTTTGAACATCGACTTGATGTTATAATATGTTATATGATTTCTATTGAATTCATTATGATTTATAATAAATATATAATATAATAATTCATTCAAATAACTATCCCCTTTCATGAATCATTTCCAGGGTTAGTTCCAGCTGCCTGCCGAGATCTCCAGCTCTGATCGACGGTTGAAGAAGTCCATCAAACCTTTGTGCCTCGGCATGAGGCTTGTATGGTTCAGAATGGGGATATAGCAGGGATCCTTCGGATATACCAAGAAATACTACTGTACTACTGTACATCTAGAGTTGATGGATGACCAGTTACGGAATTTTGTTTTTCTACGGATGCACTGAATTCACATAGTCTCTGCGTGTTCTCAATGCCGTCATTCAGCAAGGTATGAAGCAATGCAGCGGCCTGGAGAATCACAGGATGCCTCAGATGGCGTGGGCTGGGTCTTGCGGCAGCTCCGACCAGTCTCCTTCAAGTGCCCTGGTTCCAAAAGTGGCACAGATTTGCCTAGGTGAAAAATGGATGGCCACAGCCGCATGAGCAGTCATAGTATGTCATAGTATGTCGTAGTATGTCATATTATGTCATACTCATAGTGATTATAGTGTCTTTATGAAGCAATTCATTATGATTTCATCTGATTTCACTATATTTGTCCAACAAATGTTAGATGACGCTAGATGAACATCCATCATCCGCCTTGGAAGCAGCGGAAGCCAACCGTGACCGAGGTTCAAAAAGGGGCCTGAGGCAAAGTACAGCAGGTATGGCTTCATCGCCCAGCTGACATGCTTCACGACCACCGCCTTGGCTCGCCTTGTGGTTTTAGGTTTTCATCGGTTCATGATGGATGGAAGATAATAGCTTGAAAATGCTAAAATGCTTTAAAATCATTGATGAATATTATGACTTATTATGATCTACCGGTAGTATAAACACTTAGCCACAAAGTTCACCAAATGTGCAGTTGCTGGTCGTCTTCTCAGACTATCACAGAGTCCTGCAGGTAGTATTAGAAGTGTTAGCATGACGTTCCGTCTGAAAATAGGTATCCCATGATATCCCATGGATTCCCATGCTACCCCTAAGTTTTGATGGCATAATATACGTATATCTATATATATATATCTAATCTATCATAATTTTCCCATATCTTCCCATTGAAATAACATGAAAGGCCGGCCTCAGCTGGGGCCCATCGGATCCACAACTGGACACAGCCAGGCCCAAGAGTTGCAAGACGTAATACCGTCAGTGGTGCGTCCAATCACATCGGACGGCAAGCCACGTCTTGCCGTGGTCTACCAGGACGAGCTGCTGATGGGGAAGCTGTGCGTTAGCCGTTAGCTTTAGCAAACCACTAGCAACTGGTGGGGTATTTTGATTATATATAATTATATATATATATAATTATATATATAATTATATATATAATTATATATATATATATGATAATATATATATATATATTATATGTAATTCTCAGAGTCCTCAGGAATTTTCAAGATGGCTGAGCAGAGCCCATAGCCGTGGGCTACCACGGAGTTCTCCCATCTCCCACCACTTCGTCCCTTGACAGGACTTGATCGCGCTGCTGACTTCTGCTGCACAAATGTTGCAAGAGAAGGTCAGCAAGCAAGAGGATAAGATCGCCAGGCGTGTGTGGCGCTTCGAAATGGCGGATTCCAAACACTTTAAAGCCACTTGCTTTGCACAGCTGCAAAATGAACAAACCACGTTGTTGATAGTTGATAATTGTTGATACTTGATTCCCCAGAGCCCCACTTGTATAAAATGTTGTGTGCTTCTGATGACCATTCACAGTTCCTGTGTTGAATCCCAACTTTTTTGTGCAGGCTGGAGGAGCAACTTGCTGCCATGAGCAAGAAGCTGGACCTGCTCGTCGAGGCGCACACAGATAAGGCGAGTCAGAAGGCGGGGTCTGGCGGGGTGGAAACCAATTGGAGGTTGCAGGATTCGATCTTTAGAAGCTGGTTAAGAGAGAAAAAAGGCACACCAGCTGGTACAGATATCTTGCTTTGATGTACAGTAATTTCTGTCCTTTTTAAGTCGACAACTCTTCGATTTCTTGACACAGTGCTGCAGGAGCCTGCCTTGGTTCTGTGATTTGGCAGCTGCAACTTCCATCTGGGAGGCGTGTTTAAGAGGAAACATGATCAGTATCATAAACCGTGGGATTTTGGGGTATCTTGTTTTCAGACACCCAAGCTTCTTTGCATGGACCAAGAACTCGCATGGTAAGTGCTGTTGTTTCAGCCGTCACTGAAAAACCTGTCCTTTTTGCAGGTGGGAAGAACTGTGTGACATGGCTTGGCCGCACAGGATATCCCTTTCACTCCCAGCGTCCGCGCAATGGATTTCATGATGTCAAAGCCAGTCCACAATCATTCGATCACCATACCATGAAAGACTGAAAAGGATGACTACCAAGAAACCAGGCTCAAAGAGGGCAGAGTTGACAGAGTGATGTCCGTAGCGCTGAGATCTCACACAACATCGGGTCTGTTGTGCTGGCTGGAAGTAGGTTCCATACTCTCGCAGAAGGGAGACGTTCAAATCATTTTGGACCGTTTGGATATGTTTGGATTCACATGAAGCAACACAAAGGAGTGGGCAAGTGCCAGTCTACCAGCCAATGGCTCCGATGGAGGTCAGCCTCATGGGCTGTTTCACAGAGGCTGGTCACAGCTTGCTGAATGTGAAGCATGCCTGTGAAAAAGAAGGGAATGCGGGAATCAAGGGAAGTAGGGTCAAGCATATCGAGGATGAGGGACGTTCTGTATGCATACATAGTACATTGTATTTTAGTATTGTGATGTAGAGGTATGCATGCATGTTACACAGATTGGTACATTTGCATATAATAAGGATACCACTAAGTATAATAATAACAATGATAATGATAGTAATAATAATAATAACATAGCAATAATAATGATAGTCATAATATAATGTGTATATATATATAACACCAAATAATACCAACACCAATAATAGCACCAGTAATACAGTAATAATAACAACAATAATCATGATAATAATAATAATGATAATAATATATAACAATAATAATATATATATATATAATAAGAATAACATAGTACCACCAATAATTCACAATCACAATACTGTAATGTTTTTCTCCTCTCCCTATCGTGGTTTTCCTCAACATGGAGGTTTGAAAACTCAATATATTGCCAATAGGATAGCCTTTTTTATGCGGAAATAACGAAAACCATCGAACAACTTTCAAATAATCCATGAGATTTTGGTGTCCTCATTTTCAGACAACCTTCATGGAGAGTCCATTGGAGTTGTCATGACGTGACCAAGTCTTCAGACGCGTAGAATCTGGACAGAAGTTTGATGGCGATTTGTGATGCTTGACATCTCAATTTGTATCGCAGGATTGGCTCATGAGAAAGGAAGGGACATGGGGTCGCGAAATACATTTCGACCAATCTGGCCCGATATCCATCCCTGCAAAAATGCTCAACACAGATGGTATGCTGTGACTGTATCCAGCATCTGCCAGAGTGCAAACAGCCAAAAGTAGACACATTTTCATCACATTTTCTGCCAGAGTATGTCGAGCAGCTCAACTGTAGCTGGTATTCTGTGTGTGTACTGGACATGAATATCCCAACTACAAAGCACAAGTAGACTTGCCTGGCAGCTTGCACACCAAATTCCCGGGAGCATTACGGGCATCTTGCCCGGCTTAATTCACGCGAATGGGGTATGTCGGCCTGGCATGATTAGTTCGATCAGCATCTGACCGCGGCCAGCGGCCATCCATGCCAGGCTCCAAATCCAAAAGCAGTGAAATCGGCTGGATGGGAGGATGACATTGGCAGGTGAAGCACTCAGGGTATTGGGGGTTACCAGCTGAGCGGAAGAATTCCATTTTCAATGGCTCCAAAAGAGGGTAGCAGTGGGGTCCAATGGAGCCACAAGACTTTCAGCATCCCAAAATGGCGGTGAATGCTCTTGTCACTAAAGGGTGCTGTTGCTGCCCCTGGATGTTCGTTGAATATCAACCAGACCTTTGTGGAAACCACAAGATCCATGCAGTATGAGGCCAACTGACAAACCCCTGCCTCTGGCCAAGGAGAGAAGAAATGGAGGACGGTTGGGTTTTCATCGATTGCTACGGCAGGGCATCCAAGATTGCCATTTTTTGGGGCAGCGCTTCGTCCCGGGGTTTAAGGGTCTCAGGGTTTTTCGGATCCCGCAAGCTGGGTCCCGTTGCAGGTGAACATCCCAGCAGCTGCTACTTCGCGATTTACGATGGTTCAGGGGCCCAGACGCTTGTAGATCTTGTAGACCGGGCAAACAGCCTTCAACTGGATGATGTGGGTTTGTGTGAACATGTCATAGGGGACCTTCAATTTCCAAACGATGATCATCGTGACAACCATTGCCATGGCCAAGGTCATGGTGGTCGGCAGTGCGTGGAATATGTTCAGGAGCACCTGCACAAGCTTGGCCCTTGGGAGATCATCAACGCTGGAAATGATCACTCCGCCCAAAATGATCAAAACGGATAGTTTTTAGCACCCGACAATGTATCAAAATCCACAGCTTTTGGTTGTTTTTCATATCTTCAGCCTCAACAACCAGCCGACCTGAGGAACTTGCTGTTGGAGCTGGAGAAGGTTCCAAGCATGGGAATTTACAGCCAATAATTTGAAATTTTATTGGGGAAGATGATGATCAACCTGTAAATTTGGGCCAATTGTCAGAGAAACCATAGGATATTGATATGCATAGAACTTTAGTACAATTTTTGCAGCACACAACAAAAAGAGAAAGGCAACCTCTTTGATCCTGGGTCCATTTGGTGGATCATGGAGATCTCTGAACATCTCCCAATAACCAGCACTCCAGGCACCCAGTAATGTACCAGAAGCCATGATGCAAGCCTTCGAGCTCACGGATGACAACATGCAATGCTCAGGCATGTTGGGCTTGACGAACTGTGAGCTGTGTTGAAATTCACATGGCTTCAGATACTGGCAATTATCATAGATTAGCAGTACATAGCAGGACAGCGCTTCCAGCTTCATGACTATTGCTCTGCCATGTTTTTCTATGCTTTTCTCTGCTTTTGTTGTGTTAAGGTTAGTCCATGCTAGTCGTTTTGCTCCTGATAGCTGCGGAGGCATTAGCAGTTCCGGGTGCACCGCTTGCAGCTGTCTTTTGCGGCAGGCTGGGATCTGAAAAATGAGGGCTGAAACCTGTACTGTAAAAGTCAACCAAAAGAAAAAACGCAAAGAACCTAACAGGTTTTTCCCTCCTGCCAGGTGAGGGTCTCTAGATTTTAACAAAGGTGCCAGTCTTCTTCTTCCTCTTCTTCTTCCTCCTCCTCTTCGTCTTCTTCCTTTTCCTCTCTTCGTCTTGTCTTCCTCCTCCTTCATCAGCTCCGGATGCTGTGGAGTGTGCCAGGACCCGAACACCATATCGCCAGCTCTGGATGTTGTGGGGCACAGCTGAACCCGAACACATGCCAGAGAGAATGCCAGATAGAATGCCAAACAGAATGTCACCATAGATGCCAGACAGAATGCCAGAAAGAATGTCAGAGTGTATGCCAAAAAGAATGTCAGATAGAATGTCAGAATATATAATACATTATATTATATATATATTATATTATATTATATATTATATATATAATATAATGTATTATATATGTATATTATATCCAATATATATACTTCCAGATGGTATGTCAGAAACTATGTCAGAATCATGTGTCAGGGTGGAGATCACTCGAAGAAAGTAATTTCGTGATTGCAATAGTCACTGGCTGCAGTTTCTCACACACTTTTGGCCCTGGTCGAGGAGAGTGCCTATGCAGAGCGAGTCCTGTACACTGCCCACGTAGGCCACGGCATCAGACATTTTTCTGCGTCCGCGCTGCGACAGACAATTTGCGACAGGTGATGCCAGGGCTGTGCTGTGTTGGGAGCCCAAGCTTTGATGCGAACCAAGCTTTGCGAAGCTTACATGGCTTAAGGAAAGATTTGGAGCCCTTTGGACATGTTCAAATTGATAATGACTGGCGCGCATATCAACGCATGTCTCTCCATTATATATATATATATTTGTTTAATGTTGTTTACCGATTTTCGACGTCAACGAGTAATTTGGGCTTTTCTGGAAGACCGATTTGAGTTGCCCTTGCTTTCAATTTCGCTGTTTCAATGTTTCGCTACAGGCAGACAGGGTTTAGCCGTGAGACTGACAGGGGAATCTGACCACAAGGTGGGTGGCTTCGTTGAGCAGCATCACCACATTTTCAACGGTTATTCATAAAACTGTGTTCCCTTTGCTACTTTGTCATGACAGTCGAAGTGTTCCCATCACCATCACCATCACCATCACCACCATCACCATCATCACCATCATCACCATCATCACCATCACCACCATCACCAGCATCACCATCATCACCATCATCACCATCATCACCATCATCATCATCATCATCATCATCATCATCATCATCATCATCATCATTATCATCACCATCATCATCATCATCATCATCATCATCATGATCATGATCATCATGATCATGATCATCATGATCATGATCATGATCATGATCATCATGATCATCATGATCATCATGATCATCATGATCATCATGATCATCATGATCATCATGATCATCATGATCATCATGATCATCATGATCATCATGATCATCATGATCATCAT
>Ga0126342_10017628_pt1 | contig 12329 bp, 12 predicted proteins | sample Cyp1metagenome_FD_92528 | JGI IMG/M metagenome (GOLD analysis project Ga0126342, IMG submission 92528) | Coral microbial communities from Lord Howe Island, Old Settlement Bay, Australia - Cyphastrea 1 metagenome | ecosystem: Host-associated > Invertebrates > Cnidaria > Coral ... | reverse complement strand
GTATGTGTGGAAGTGCAAGAGAAACCTAGCAGTAGCGTAGCATGACGTATGTGTGGAAGTGCAAGAGAAACCTAGCAGTAGCGTAGCATGACGTATGTGTGGAAGTGCAAGAGAAACCTAGCACTAGCGTAGCATGACGTATGTGTGGAAGTGCAAGAGAAACCTAGCAGTAGCGTAGCATGACGTATGTGTGGAAGTGCAAGAGTAACCTAGCAGTAGCGTAGCATGACGTATGCGTGGAAGTGCAAGAGAAACCTAGCAGTCGCAAAGAACGTTAACATCCCCCCCCAACCCCCCCACCCCCCCCAATGACAAGAAGAACACAGAAAAGAAAAAAATGAAGACAGCACACGGCCCCTTAACAGCGCCGACACCTAAAACATCAATTATAGTGTCAATAACAAAGATAATCAAACTTAATAATTGTGACAAAAAACAAAACATATTAATAAGAAAAAATAATAAACAAACGATCAATGTAAATCAGGACTATTGTTTGCACGATTTCCATATCTGACAATTTCACATAGCTATGGAAAACCACTATTTGTTATAGGTACATAAAACCATGTAAAACATATATGATTGGGCAATTTTCTGAAGCTTCGTTAAATTATCAAAGGGTAACCAAATGGGGGGTATCAACCACCGAAGTTCAGGACAATCATTCTTGTTGAAGTCGACGCCTGTCAAAGTCCCTCACTTTGTTGGAACAACAAGTGCAGGCCGTGCCCCTATCATGCTGGGCTAAAATATAGCTATAACATTATGACTCTAGTAATGGATATCCACTTTCTAACACATACTATAGCTATACTAATCCCATCCCCAGAAGAAGATTAAACACCGTGGATGTAGGGGAGTCCGTTGAGGGGGTATTGAATACTAGGAGGATGGGACTATCTCTATATATTCTAGTCAAATCGTGGATATTTACAGTTATAGCTACAATGGAAACTATCAGCTATTGATAATTGATACCACAAAATGTTGAGATCATTCACAGTCATTGATGGAAGGGAACTTTTCTCTAAAAATCTCCGCGATCTTCCAGCTCCACGCCGTCGGCCCCATGCGCCATCCTTGTCCCAGCGACAGCACCCCCTTCGGCGACGCCAGCACGTCGTTGAAGCGCTGCCACAGCGAGGTGCCAATGGCTGTGACCAACAGAACGAAGATCACCTGGGAACATCCGGGTCCCGGCAGTGCAGATATGAGGATATGGTGGTTTCAAGCAATAACAAATATGTATAAAGAGGGTATGGATATGCGTACCGTACATGGATGTATATATACACATGTTACATACATATAACTCTAGGTGTATATACAATGTGTCCTTCAATATCTTTCAATTACTTCCTGTCAGAAAATATGTCGCGGATGGATCCACTGAAGGCTGTAGAGGGTCCCGAGCTACATAGAAACATGCATCTTGATATAGACAGGCACGGAATGATTTTTTTTCCCCACCTGTCAGGTGAGGGTTGTTAGATTTTACGTCAGCCTGCCCGCCTCCTTCCTCCTCCTTCCTCCACCGGACCTCAACTGCAGGCTCTAGATCGCAGTGTTCTCCGCCGGACATCCACCGCAAGCTCCGGATCAGAGTGTTCCCCGCCGGACATCCACCGCAAGCTCCGGATCAGAGTGTTCCCCGCCGGACCTCAACCGCGAGCGCCGGATCAGAGTGTTCCCCGCCGGACATCCACCGCAAGTTCCGGATCAGAGTGTTCCCCGCCGGACCTCAACCGCGAGCGCCGGATCAGAGTGTTCCCTGCCGGGCCTCAACCACAAAGAATCTCCGAAGATATAGCAGATAGAATGCCAAAAAATAATGTCAGAATAGATGCCAGATAGAATGCCAGAAAAGAATGTCAGATAGAATGCCAAAACAGCATGCCAGAACGTATGCCAGAACATATGGCAGAACATATGGCAGAAAAAATGCAAGAATAGAATGTCAGAAGATTATACCATATATAAATATCTTTCCAGATGATATATCAGAAACTATGACAAATAAGTGTCGGGGTGGGGATCACTCGAAGTAAAGTAATCTATTGTTATAGATGCATAGCAACCTCACACACACATACCTATATATATAATACATATTTTACTACAATATATTAGGTAGATGTATAGCACACACACATATGTATATAATATATATATATATATATATAAATATGACCATGCACATAATACATGTGCATGTACATGTAGTAATTAATACATGACGCACATGCATTAAAAAGTGTGACATCTCAGTATGTACATGTAAAAAATATGGACATATGTGTCAATGTATTTTTCTAAGCTATTTGCGCTAGTTGGATGTCTTTGGGCTTTCCAGTTATAAAGCCTGAACTGTGCACGGCACCTGGAACCAGTAGTACCACTCCTGCAGGTAGAGCTGACCTGGGCAAAGGGCTTCATTGACCACGCCGTCTGGAAGAAAACGAGCCCATAAACGTGTTGCATGCGCCCACTACCATTTGTGATTCTGTTACGGTTGATTTGACACAGCTTGCAGCCACAGTATAAGATTAGGAGCGCGCAAACTCCTAATAAGTCAAAGAAAACGCTTTTGATTTGCCATTGCTCACCGGTTATCTTCACAGTCCAGTCCAAGCAACTTTCAGCTGAAGAGGTGAGGGTGAAGGTCTTGTCGATGATGAAGCCTGAAGTCACATGGTGATCAGTGATTGGGCTTATCAAAGACCTATGTCCTATGTCCAATTAGCTGATAGTATCTCATATGTCTCTTATTGATCCGTACTAGCCTGTTGAATAATACAATATTTAGAGCTCCAACCCCCCATGAACCTCCAAGAAGCATATTTAAGTGTTTTTAACTGTATTTAATGATATTTACTGTATTTGTTCATTTGCCTCGTCATCAAACTCATCAATCAACAACGGGGTCCGGGAAACTTTTGCTATCGACCACCTGGGTTGGTGACAGAAACTGCGTTGCGCAATTGAGTGATCCAGTAATCCCTTCCCTTTCATGTCACAAGCGTCTGAGAAAACCAAAACATTGGTTGCATGAATATGTTCATTTGTTGGGGCTTAATGGGACTAATTTGGGTTGATGAGTTGAAAAAAGCGAGCATCCAACTTGCAGTTGCGTGTAAGCGGCTACAATGTGTGCTATGCTGAGGTGCTACATTCTCACTTTCCACCATAGCTTGCTTGCCTGTTCACAAGTTGCCTTTGGCACCCTCTAAGAAACCCGTGGTTCACAAAATACCGGTATAGAATCCACTGGATCTACACTGTGAATTTCCATGGCTGGTTTTGATTGCTGGACTCTATACGGTTTCTATATATATATATATTTATAATTATATATAAGCCATCATCTCTAGGGTCTGATCCGCCAGTGGGGTAGCTGGACTTCGCCCACCTATACCCTAATCCTTCTGAAATGCCTCTTTATTGGTGGTCACATCTCCATTATTGTTGATGAATATACTGTACCCCATTGTGCCCCATGATTTTTGGTGAACAACCATACCAACAACTAGGATCGAGCCAGGAGGCTGAGAGTTGTGGGCAGGATGCCCATGAAGAGGGCGAGCAACAGAGTGGCGAAGACACCTTCAACCCAAAGCTTCAAATTTTCGGATTATATATTGGATCCCAGTTTAGGCCCCAACTGGTTTGGCATGGTTTGGCTTGAGAATTTGGAACCACAAAACGGACAGTCCTTTTGAGTATGTCACCATCTCAAAATGAGGGTTGATGATGTAGAGCCAAGCCTAAATCATCCAAGAGCAAACCCACAAAAAGGACGAGTGAACATACTGAACTCTTTGGGCAGGCCATGGGTCTGTCTCAATCTGGGGGACCCCTAATTCATGAATTCCAATGGCTTGTGCTTTGTTTTTCCTATTGAAATTGCCATGTGGGGGTCTACCCCACTGTCTCCAACAGAGACGGGAAAAAACAACTGCCGCCTTCTAAAACTGATTGCAGCCAGCCAGAGCCGTTCAGAATCCTGGGTTGCGGCGGCGCTTGACCATTGAGGTCCCTAATCCTCTGAGGATTGACAATTGAGCCACAATAATTATATAGTATTAATTATTAATCCAATCCAATATTTGAATTATTTGTCGAATGTATATCATTATCTTGGAATGTTACATCAATGAGATTATATGTAGACAATGATGATCATTATATGTGGTAAACCCAATGATTAATGATCATCCATCCAACGCAACTTGGATTGTAATTGTTTTATTACCCCAAATACTGGTATATATGCCAAATGATAAACAATAATTGGGGGGTGCGTTCTTATTGGGTTTACCCCTCATTAACTGAATGGATTTGGATGGTAAATATGGGATACACCCCAATTAAACATAGTTTTGGGGCATACAAAACATGGAGGGAAACCAGGAAAATGCTGTGTTGAAACACACGTTTTTTTTTTGAGGGGTGGGGATGCATGAATACAACATCAAGTGGGTAAACAACTCAAACAGCTCGTGCATTTGCGGATCAAAAAGCCTGACCTTGACCGGCCCAGACCCCTAACCCCAGAGGCCGCTGTGGCGTCTAAAAGCCTGCGTCATCTCAGATGTGTTTATTGCTGCTGGAAAATTAACGCCCGATTTGTGTCTTCAATTCTTCAATTCTTCAATCTGCTGATGAGCATTTGCAATATTTTAACTGCTTGCATGAAACACATTCTCTTGGTCTCGCGAAGTTGTCCCCACATCATGCGCAACCCATCATCATTTCCAGTAATTTAGACGGACAACTCGTGTTGGCCAACAGAAAAAAAAGGTTGTCCCGCTTGGTGAGTCCAATTTTTAGAGACCTGACATCCTGCATCAAACATTCACACTGCCGAACAAACACTCACGTTTACAAAGAAAAAAAGGGTCAACATAAAACAGAAAAGTCACTATGAATTCTCTGGTCCATGATATTGGTTCCATGTCAAGTATCTGTTTGATAAAGCCCACGGCTTCCAGGTTTTCCAGATTGATGATGGATGAAGTTAAGCCGATCAGAGGGAAGAAGAGAATGAAGACCTCAGTCGGTTCTGTCCAGACCTGTGTGTAACATCGGCACCTGAACAACCATGGATCTCATGGAGGCTGAAAACACCTGAAACATAATTAGTTTTAAAAGACCAGAACAATTTCGCACACGTGGTCTAAGTTCTCAAAATGGAACATCACTAGATCCTGTACAAACTTCCCGTGCCGTGCCTGCACTTCCAACCGTTGGGAAGTGCACCACGCAGCGGTGGGCGGCCGGACAACGTCATCTCCCATCATGGTGCATCCAGGTTTGACCACAGGATACCACAGGGTTCCGGAAGGAGATTCAAAATAGCATGGTTTACCTAGCCCCTTAAATACTGAGTTCAACACTGCACCTGGGTGGAAAACATGAATTAAAAGCAACATCCTTGAAAGGTTACACACATAGTCATGTAGTTGGAAAGAACACCGACCGATACCATCCGACAACCACAACCCCCCCCAAAAAAACACCAATCCAATGTTGAATCCTGGTCAGAGTTTGCATTAACCAGAAATGTTTGAAGCACCATTTTTTGTCCTAGACCTTGGCTTCTTCAAATCCCTCCAGCTGATTCTACCCAAAGGACCGCCAGAATCAGCATGTAGCCCACCATATGTGATAACTGCCTGTCATCCACAGGACCAAAGTCAGGCCGAAGCATCCATTTAGCAATGTTCGGAAGTTTAACCTGTACTTTTGAACCACTGTGGTACTTCGTAAAACATGGCGAGTTCCTCACCAGGAACATCTTGTGGGTGATTTGGTCACGCAAAACCTCTTTTTGAATTCAACTAGGATAGTAACACGTGCTATCTTCAGAACTTTGGTGGCCATCTTGAAAATTGCAACTGCGAACTGCGGTTGCAGCACACTTCAACATGGAATAAACACAGCAACCAGGCTTATTTCAGTAATGGCTCTCTGCAGTTTGAGTCGAATTCAATCGTTGATTGTTTCCCGCTTCGTAAGTTTGCTTGCTGAAACCATGTTCAACCCCAGTATTTTCCTTGGTTCCATCATGAAAAGACCCTTCTTGTTGTTGCTGCTTGGCGCTCTCTTCACACCGGGCCCATGTGGGCCCTGCACCTCTGTCCCGGCGTCGTCAACAAGTCCTGCGCCGGGTCCGTTGGAGCCAGCAGCCCGACTTCTGGGGGTTGAGCCCCCGGACAAGAAATATAATCTATAGTTATCTATAGGGTTGTTGAGGGGAGGAGGGGAAAAAAAACATGTTTGAAACCACCGGACAGGTAGTCACTCTCGTGACTCGTCGATCCTTCTTAGGGGCCTTATCCGTGCTCAGGTTTCGTCATGAATCTCGGGGGTGAAGGTGCTAACTCGGCATTCTTTATGAATCACCCGGCCATGTAATACTTGCAACAAAGCAGAAGTCAAAAAGGAAACCATGCCATTGTCACACTTGAATGCTCTTGTAAAATCCTCTTACAGGTCCAGGTTGGATCATCACAGTAAGGACATTGGACAAATTCATCATTTATTCTTAAAACATCTTATGTACATGTGCTCCCTAGTTAGAACCCAAAAAAACCACAAAGCCAATCATGAACCAACCGGCGTTCAATCTGATTGCCCAACGATCCCGGTCCCCATATGCCACATCTCGAGGTGCAGGCGCATACTGCATGGTGAAAAGGTGACCTTTTCAGCTGAGGAAATGCCTATCTTTGATTTTTTTGATTCAACCAGCGAAAATGGGGGAATAAGCAACCAAAATGATGATAATTTAAAATGAACGTTTAACCCAGCAAAAAATCACATGCTGGGGAGCTGGGCAGCAAGAAATGTTTTCTTTTTCGCTGGAGAAAATGAGAATACATGGTGATCTAAGCAACAGTAAGCAACAAACACGGGGGTATAAAACCAATCATATTAGTTTTTATTTTTTCCTAGGGATATAATGAGGATTAATTGGGATATTCCCTTCCTCCAACTAACATAGACCCCACCCAAATCTGCAAAATAGGCGGTTTGAAGACTACTTTCCTCTTGGGATGAGCGATGGAAATACTTGATGCTGAGTGCTTGGGGGTCTTTGCCAGTCAGATGATGAATTCCCTGCAAACAAAACACATGTGTGGGTGACGTCCGCGCGTTTTTTTTCCTGTCTTGGAAGTATGTTCGCTAGACAAATAATTTATAAACACATAGGTCCCAGCACATCAAGTGAGATTGCCCCACTAAAAACAAACAAACTAACTAACTAACTTAACATAAGTCAACCCAGGCAGCTACCAAACAAGAAGCCAACCAAACCAATCCTTACCCAGGGCAATCTGTGGTCACCGGGCAATGTGTTTCATTCAACCCATACCCATGACCTAAGCACACGCCAACGCATCCGCCTTCAGGTTCTAAACGCAATCGCAGGGCCATCTCCTCAGTTCGAACTTCCCCTCTTTCGAGGTTTTAACAAGGAGTTTTTTCGCCATCTTCAAGAGTTGGCCCAACACAAATCCCAATCAAAAACAGGCATTGCAAGAGATAGTGAAGCAACAATAACATATAATACCTTCCATGTATGGACGATTCGCCCATTAAAAACATTCATTTAGTTCGGTCATTTCCCATTGCTATTGTTATGTTGGATTACCATAGAACCGACATGAAAACCAGGACCCTGGCCCAGCCTTCCGATGAACACACCATGCCAAGTTGCAGCATCCCGAGAAGCTTTGAAGGTTACGAAGCCGCTGGCACCAGACAGGGATTCCTGGCGTCACCGGTGGGTTGACCTGTTGACCTATAAAATCGTCAGAGAAGCGGCAAAAACAGGCTGAAGCACCAGTCCACAGAACATGTTTATGTGGATTTTTCTGCCAACCATGGCGATTTAACCATGAAACATGTTGATTTGGCATGGAGGTGTAACCGTATGAAACCAGCAAACATGGCTTAAATTTCAAGCAAACAGCATCATCAAAAACGGAGATTTAACCAACAAAGTGGTCTATATACACATCACGCATCCCATGAACCAAAACGAGGGTTGAAACCAATGTGTCTTGCATTGGGTTAATATGCTGAACAGCTTTGTACAGAATAAGCTGCTGGGTTACATGCGTTTCCAATTCTTTAAGCACTTCTAACTTGATCTGACTAGAACATGATGATACAAGTTACAGTGATCATGATGATGAAGAATAACCTGACATGATATTATGAGAATGGACATGGTGACGCCAATGAGGTTGGAATGGAATGCAGGTCCTCAACTGTGAGGGGCCGAGGGGATGGAAACTTTTTGAAGCGCTCCGGTAAACCGTGTTACTTATGTGACATAGGATGCGGCCCCCAAAAAAATGTCCATCAACATTTCTAGTGCATTCTTTTGAATGTATGTTTGTGATGATGGGCGGGAGGAGTACTGAGAAAAAAACAAACTGAAAGGCAAAGTCTTCAGCGGGACTGCTATTACAAGTTTGGATTATCAACGTAGTCCAATAATCATAATACTCCAAAGAGATATAAAAAGCAAGCTAAAACAAAGAAACAACATCTCCACCAAAAAGTGGAACACAGTGGGATGAAGGGCATCATATTCCGAGCATTTTGTGAGCCCAAAAGGTCGTGCAGCCACCAACCCACCAAACCCACCACGCTGCCTGTGTAAAGCTATCTGCGCTGTGAATTTGTGAGCGTTCCAACTCAATCAGCCTCGTCAAGTGTTCCTGAGAACGGCGGTGGCAACGAGAAATCTTCTGGGTACACAGGGCCATATCCCAAATCAAATGGCTTTTTTTCCAATATTTGCCGGTTAAAATTGCCAGAAATTGAGGCAGATCGTATACTCCGTTTTCAGAAACACCCATCCGTTGGTGTAAGGGAAGTGCTTATACTGATGTTGCTGGTTTCTACTTTCACTAGGCCGTTGGCGAAGTCAGGGTCCCAAAGAGTGGCAAAATGGTGACGTGATCTGGAGATAGAAACCAGGAAGCTGTCCAATAAGAAATATGAATGATCTTTGATCTGTTCATGTTGCTCACACCCACTTGGTATATACAGAAAGTGCAGTGATCTACAGTGCAAAAAGTAGCAAACTTGAATCCCCTCCCAGGCCCTACCAAAACTAGAGCTGAAGGAATTACGTGTCCCCATGCCAGCGAGTCAAATCTTCAAGCTTTTCTGCTTAACACCTTACACTACATACAATCATATAGATTAAATATTATATAATTATGATTAATTATGTATATATACACATAGTCTTATAGAATCTTATAGATGCCTGGCAAATTCTACTGGTTCACAAACCTCAAGCTGATTTTGAGCTGGGAAAGCCCTGGCCCAAGGCTTGGTTCTTAAATTTTACCCCGCTGGACTTGCCCTAAGGGCCCACATTCTTCACAGAAACTTATGGAGAAACAAACGCTCACGGCCTTCCTGGCACAATAGGTGCCACAGGTTCTTTGCAAGAGCTGTGCTCTGCTGACTATCTCACTCTGGCATATTCAACTCTGGATTATTTATACCACATCCGCAAAAGCCAGGTTTAAATCCACTTTGAGACTTGATTCCCCTTCCTAACCATCATTTGGGGGTTTCCCAAAATAGGGGTACCCCCAAATCAGCAATTTTAATAAAATTTTCCATTATGAACCATCCATTTTGGGGTAGCACCATTTTAGGAAACCTCCATTTGTGGCCCAAGGGTGCTTTGAGGCCGCTGGAACCCCTACAGAAATGCGCCCCTTGGCCGAAGCACCACGAGCCGCGTGAAGTGTTCGATGCTGTCCACTGGCTCGCCTTCCTCAGCGAAAGGGCTGAAGGGATTAACATCTTTGGGCAACAAGCACGGCTTTACTATGGCAACAATATGGCGTCGATATCATAGATATCCATACTTCGATGGTCAATCTTTGATGCCAAACATATTTGCTAAGCTGGTTGGTGACTAACGTACTAAAATACCCATTCAAGGTTGTCTCAATGAATCTCCTAGACATGGGGGATTTTAACCGGCACATGCGGGGGTATAACTTTTTGTTAGGTGCAGGTCGGATCCTGCAAAAAATCTCCAACATGTCATCGTGCTGGTGAGAAAAATACGGGTTAAGAATGGGTGTCTAAGAAAACATGTGGGTAAAACCCGCAACGATGTTGACTTTAGACTTAATGACTCACCTACTTAGCAACAGTTCGGGGGTTGCAATCTAAAGCCCAACATAGTAGTGTAGTATCCAAACAAACATATCTGTTGAACAGTTTGACAAGATGATCTCACTGTTTGACATCATGATTCTAATCCCTTCCCACTACTATTAAACCACCTTAAAAACAAGACAAATATAATTCAGTGTAATTGGGACCATACAAAGGGGGTGTTTAATATGAATGGACGATGGGATTAGTGAAGGATCCTGCATCTTTCACCTCCAACATAGAGCTATGTGCTCTTTGCGGCCTGGTGCCGGCAGGCCTGGTTGGATCAGAATGGATACGATCAGTTTCAATGAATTGCTCTTTGAATGTTCTCAAATACCTACTGCTTGTAGAATATTCAGCAAATACAAGCCTGCAACCCAACATGGATGTGGGTTTCACCACCATGTCTAGATCATTTTCCTGGGGAAACCATGGTGAAAAACCGTGTTTTTCCACATCTTTCTGTATGTTTACCCCAAGTACCCCCAAAATACGGAGACACATTAAGAAACCACAGTCAAAAACTTGCCCTGTGACTATGTCTCCTGGCAGGACAAATTCCCCTGACAGCTGAGCTTCAGTAGTCAGCATCATTTTGGGCCTTTGGTCCGGGTCCTGGGACATCATCAAAGTCACCAAGAGAGGAGCCCTTGCACCCGTACCTGTTGTATATAGAATATGTATATATTACATGATTATATTGCCATGTAAGGTGCTACAGCTAGATAATATTAGATAAACTGATACCAATAATAATATAATTAATTAACTTCTTGTCGTGTTCCACGTAATCCTTCACTGCTAGGCTCTTGTTCCTAGAGCTTCCTTGCAAGTGGTTCCCACAGATGTGGCGGCCGGTGGCTCCTGGTCATGCTGCAACCACTCGTAATGAGATTCGTGAAGTTTCTGTTCCTCGAGACGTTGGGTTTGCTTTCGCGCTGGGTATGGGTCAAGATTGGCAATGGACCTTCGCACGGCTGGTCCTCTTTGGTACATACATCCAGGGCAACAATTTTTCAATTCACGAATTGATGGCCTTAATGCAATGATGATGTGATCAGCATCTGATGCAACTTTGGCCATAAGTCCTCAACAAAGCGCGACCTTGCTCCCAATGACTGCCCTGGTGGAAATTCTGCCCAGCCAAGGGGCAGCATCATCAAAATCATGCAGCAGCGACATCAACGTTTCCAAATGTTTCACCTAATTTCGCAAGGTTGGTTGAAGAGAAAGCGTACCGGGAGTATTGTATTGTTCCGGTTAAACATACGGGTTCCTATAGGTGTTCCCTTTATCCAATGGTGGAGCAATGCATGGGACATTCTCAAACCGCTTTGTACAAGTCATTGTGTCATACCTTCTTTGGTCTATTTAGCACAACAAAAAATAACTCCGTACAAACCACAGCCTTTACACAGTCATACATGTATATATATATGTGTCTGTGTGTATTCCGTGGTTTCCATTCATTTTCCAGAGTTTTAAACGTTTTTGGGGTATTTTCTTTGCTTTTCACCGGTTTTCTTCGGCTTTGAACGATTTTGTTTTGTTCTTGCCGTTTTTGGACGTGTTTCCCGCGACTTGCATGCATGCGATCACTAGTGGCATGGACGGTTCTGTTTTGTTTGCCGTTGTATGAATGGTGCATCCATTATGTCAAACAAACAGACAAGATAGATAGATAGATAGATAGATAGATAGATAGACAGATAGATAGATAGATAGATGAATAGATAGATGGATGGATAGATAGATAGATAGATAGACAGATAGATAGATAGAGAGAGAGAGATAGATAGAGAGAGAGAGATAGATAGATAGATAGGTAGATAGGTAGATAGATAGATAGATAGACAGATAAATAGACAGATAGGTAGATAGATAGATAGATAGATAGATAGTTAGCTGGGTATATAAAAATAGATAGATAGACAGGTAGATAGATAGATTGATAGATAGGTAGATAGCTAGATAGCTAGAAAGATAGATAGATGGATACATGGATGGGTGGATAGATGGATGGATAGATAGATGGATGGATGGATGGAAAGGTAGGTAGATAGATACATGGATGGATTGAACGATAGATAGATAGATACATGGATGGATGGAGGGAT
>Ga0126342_10017627_pt1 | contig 12330 bp, 9 predicted proteins | sample Cyp1metagenome_FD_92528 | JGI IMG/M metagenome (GOLD analysis project Ga0126342, IMG submission 92528) | Coral microbial communities from Lord Howe Island, Old Settlement Bay, Australia - Cyphastrea 1 metagenome | ecosystem: Host-associated > Invertebrates > Cnidaria > Coral ... | reverse complement strand
GATAGGTAGGTAGGTAGATAGTCAGAGAAAGAGTGAGAGAGATCAATCGTCTTTCGATCCATCAGTGGCTTCGCTCTGCCATCCCTGATTCACAACAACCAATCTCTCCTATAGGTTTCCTATGTTTGAAACTTCCGCCACCGCCTTGTGCGGTACTACTGGTAATCTATAGTTATATACTATAGGTTTTTATGGTAGATATTAACTATAGATCCTTAATCTACCATAAAATTACCAGTCATGTTAGATTTTTTTTTCACAGTTAAACCCATGTTAAACCATGATGAATCCACCATTTTTCCATCAATTTCGATGGTCCAACCAGCCTCGCAGACCAGGTCTACCAGCACGTCTTTGGCTCCGGAGGTGCCACGCAAGGCCAGCACCACACAGTTCAACTGGCAGGGTCAACTGGTGGTCGAGGAAAGGAGGAATTCCATGGGATTTCATGGGTTTTAAGAGGAGTTGATGGGATATTGATGGGATTTCATAGGAGTTTTAGGATGTTGATGGGATGTCATGAGATTTAATAGGAGTTTATGGGATGTTGATGGGATGTCACTAGATTTATATAATAGGAGTTGATGGGATGTTGATGGGATTTAATAGGAGTCTTAGGATGTTGATGGGATTTCATGATATTTAATAGGAGTTTATGGGATGTTGATGGGATTTCATGGGATTTAATAAGAGTTTATGAGATGTTGAGGGGATTTCAATGGGATTTCAATGGGATTTCATGAGATTTCATAGGATGTTGATAGGATTTCATGAGATTTAATATGTTGATGGGATTTAACAGGAGTTTGTGGTATGTTGATGGGATTGAAACTAGGATTGAAGGGTTATTTCAAGGAAATAACCTCAAATAATCCAACAAAAAAACAACAGTTTGCGATGGAAAATTGCAATTGTTGATCAGTACATCATTGAACTACATGGGCCAATTTCCATGGCTATGTTAAATAACCAAAGGGCATGGCAATTGTGAATGGGGACTATGACATACTCCAATAATCAAGCATGATGGGATTATGTGTACTTGTTGCTGAATTATACCTAACACAGTATTTCGTATAAATTGTTGAATTGGCAATAATAAACACACATCATGGCGAGCTTACCAGTCGCTTAAGCGACTCTATAGATGATGTTTCTGAAATGTTAAGAAGGATGGCCAACGATGTGAGGAATATGAAACAGTAAATCTTATATTACCCATACCCTCTGGTAATGTAATATTTACACTCCGGTGTCAAACATGGCTGGAAAATCCACCATTGAGTTTTGATTCGATGATTTTCCCAGCAAGCTAAACCTCCATTTATGGTTGATTTTCATATGTTCCCATGATTTTCCCGGAAATCGCGCCATCGCCACTTCGGCGATGGTTCGACAACCCGAGCCTCGTGGTCCACAGCGACCATGAAGCCAGGGACGAGATGTTCCGAGGTTTCTTCCTGGGTAGCCATGGTAATGGATGGCCAATTTAGTTGGTTTTACCTTTTTTTAAGGGTGGTGAGTGATATGTTCATACTATGTTCCATAGTTATCTTCGTTTATCAAAGGGTATGTATGTCTCCAGTTTTGTATGACAGATCCCAAGGAATGTGTGGAAGATTCTGACATATTTGCTAGTATCCCCAGGTGTTTTTCTGGGTTATAGACGGATATGGTATGGTGTATTACTCACCAACTGGGACATCCAAGCTCCAAATTATAAATCAAAGCTACATGTTCCATGGAAAACTGTACCGTCCTGTTTACACTCCCTTTCGTATCAACCACATGATTCGATTTTCACTTTACACCAAAAAATCTATGTCACACCGGGTCTCGTTCAATTGAATTCACATTACGATAATATATATATATATATATTGTATACACTATCAGATCATTATTACAATTTTATCCATATCATCTCATTCTTAAGGCCTCCTGATACCGCTCTCCCAACAGCCCGTCACGTTCCGCATCCGTTGCCAGGTCTCGAAGTCCAACACCGTCACGCGGCCATCGACCTTGGCCGCCGCCAGCGCCATCTCCGCCGGGCTCCGCGCCGAGCCGCCGCCGTAGGCGCGCACGGCAGGTGCCACCGAGAGACCGTCCTGGGATGGGAACGGCGCAACGGAGATTTATCCTGCTCCAGATATGGAAGATGTACCATCTGGGGTCAATTTTGGGGGTAAATGTTGGGACATATTCCATAGATGGAGTATTGGGGATGTCGATTTTGTTTGGAATGTCATTTCGTGTGAATAAGTAGATACAATTTTTATATATACAAGTATTGGTCAGCGGCCCAAAAGAAGGACCTACCTTGAACAGGAGTGTACCCTGATGTTTAAACTCAAGATCTTGCATGTGTAACAAATTGAAAAGAGTGTATATCTATGTATGATTATGTATATATATAATATGTAGAGAGATACACACTGAGTGGGAAGAATCAAGACGAAAAGTCAATCCACTGGTCAATGAATCATCATGTTCTCCAAAAATAATACCAATTTTCCGTAGATTTCCCATGGATTCATAGATGTTCCATAGATTTTCCATAGATTTTCAATAGATTTCCCTTGGGGTGGCTAAATCCCCCATTCCCAAACACACCCAAAATCACATGATTTCCCCATGAAAAAAATCCCCAAGATCTCCAAATGTTGGTCAAATCACCAGCTTTGATACTACTCAAATCCCATAAGTTGCTGATATATATATATTATGAAATATAGTATAACTATTATATATATAATATATGATATTAAATATATAATTTATCAATATATAAAGATATAAATTTTAAACAATATAATATAGTAAATAAAAAATATAATATATAATATTCAAAATACAATATATAAAATAATAAATGCTCTATATTTCAAAATCAAATGATATGGTGTATAAGTACATATTGTGTATCTATAGATACTATATATATATAAACTATATTATATATATAGAGTAAATATTTACATACATATATATATACTAATTACATACATACATACATTACATACATTACATACATTACATACATTACATACATATATATATATATGAGATACCCCAATATTAGGTAGCCCAAAAAGTTCGGGAAATATTTCTGTTTCATCATTGCCAAGTTGCTGCCATGCCAGCCAGGAACAGGGCCCCAAAGGTGGCTGCGGACCAGCGCATGGCACGTTCCGCATGGGGCGGCAACGGAGACACCACCAATGGTGGGCCTGGCACAAGGGACACAGGGATGTCAATATATCACTGTATATATATATATATATATATGATATATATATATATATATATATATATATGTATATGTGTATGATCTGTATGTATGTATGATCTGTATGTATGTATGTATGCATGCATGCATGGATGCGTATATATATATATATATATATATGTGTATGTATATGTGATATATGTATATGTGATATATGTGATATATGTATATGTGATATATGTGATATATGTATATGTGATATATGTATATGTGATATATGTATATGTGATATGTATATGTGATATATGTAGTGTAATGTACTGCACAATAGTATATTATGTATATATAAATATAGTATTATGTTAAATGGTCTGTTTGTGTTTGTTTTTATCAAGTCAACCATGTCATCATCCCTATCCCATCATTGTTTGTTTTTGCTATATCACATTATGTACCCGTACCCCATGATTGAGTATTTAGCCAAACTAATCCAATATGTTTGGTAAGATTACGCGCAGCCCCTCCAGTTCGCCCACACAAATGTTAAGGGAATATTGAAGGGAGCGTTAATCTTTACATTCAAAGGGAGTATTCAACATGTTTCTACAGAGTTTATAGAGAACATCAAATCCGCACCCCCCTTGAACTTTATATTCAAGGGAAAATTTCAAGGAGTTTAGGGTTTAGGATTTTAGGATTTATGGTTGATGTTGTCGATGACGATGATGATGATGATGATGATGATGTTGTAACATTCAACGCACAGGTAGCCTAAGCTGTGCGTTGCCAGATGAAAGCCAAGATCACGGACAGGTGCATTTTGTCTCACAAAACAGTGTTTTTTTTAAATCTTCGGGGACGTCGTCGACGTAGGCGCGGGCAAACTGGAGGGCTTGCCCGTAAGATTTTTCCGTACTGCGTTGTCCATGTTCAATCCCAAACTCGGGATTCAAATCTTTACATTCTATTCACTTCAGGTATTTACCAACGATATTATACATGCCCAATTCTGGGTCAAGATTGGGATTCCGTCCATTATTGGGAAATCATGTCGTACCATAATTCTTAAGATAACTCAACTTACTGACCTACTGATAATTGCTACATCTCGTTAAAGAATTATCCCGGGGTGTTTCACAGTATATCCCATTATATACATTCCACTAATTACATCCCCCTAAAATATCCCGATGCGGGTTGGTTCAAGCAGCCATTTCATCTCTCCAACATTTCTTGATGGAAAGTCATGACAATACTATAATATTATACAATTGTTTTTCATGCAACATATGAGTGGAATAGGGAAAAATATCCCATTACAAAATTCCATCATACCACCATCATACTTAACATTACTAAATACTTAGTCATAGTTACCATTAGTATTGTGGGTGTTATATCCGCGACTATATTGTTCTTATCTACTAGTCAGTCCGTTATAACGCGCCGTTATTGTTCCTATGCCACTACCTCATCCCATCATTTCATCTACATCCATCATGTGGTTGGTTATATAATGTATCATATATGTATAGGTGTATATATATATATATATATTCTATACCATGTATGTATATGTATAATATATATATATATATATATGTATACATCATGATATATATATATATATATATTAATTCCTAGTATATCAAATTGTATACATCCCCATGTTGAAAAAAAAACACCATATGCTATTTCACTGTAATCCAATGTGTACATCCTCATCCCCAGTGCTTTATCCCAATGTTGCTTCAACGTCCCCCACTTCATCCATTATAATCCAACATGGAATAGCATATGTATATTTAGAATTATCATAAGATATCACAAGCCATTTCACAAACCAACGATCATAGATAATTTAGCCAATGAAATCATCGAATCTATCCATTAAAAAAAACATCGGATTTGAAAAAGGGAACATCTACAGCGCTTTTTATGTTTTGCCCCTTGGCTCTTTCCCCATGGATAAACCAACCAATTCATCAAATATCATAAGATATCATGTCACAAACATTCATAAACCATAGTCAATGATCACCAATTATCATCAATTATATCACATCAGATTGGAAAATCACGGTAAAAATCTACAGCTCTTCAAGTTTTTCCCATTGTTTTCCTCATGTTTTCCAACCCGACCGCCTCTCTGCAGCAGCTCCAATCGTTTCGCCTGCTGCACCGCCGCCCAGCTTCGCGCCGCCAGGAACAGCTGCGCCGTCGAGACGCCCTCCAGCGGCGTGCAGAAGCCTCGCGGAGCCGGCGAGGAAAGCGGTGAGGAAAGCGGGGAAGCCCGGTTCCAACGGGCCGGGAAATATACATATAATCATATATATATATATATATTATATGATGTGTGTGTTTTTATATCTATATATATATATACACATTTGTATGTGCATATATATATATATACAATGAAAATAGTGAGGGAATTAAATAAAAGTGATATGGGAATATATTGAAAATTGTTGAAATAGAATCATGAACACACTCAAATGTTGGAAAATCAAAAAACCTTTGGGTTTTGTAACAGCAGGAAACTGTAAATTTAGCTGAGTACTAGCTAATTTTCACCTACCAGTCACAAAAAAAATGCTGAAATATGGGCAAGCGATAATGCTTCCTAGCCTTAAAAAAAAGGCACTTTTTGGGGATGATTACCAAGCATCATTTACCAAAACATAAAAAAAGGGCTTTGCGGGATCGCTGCAGTTTGTAATGTTCATCCCTCACCCAGACCAATGGCCACTTTGATGGTAGATTGGGCATGGTCATCTATGCCACCGCTAAAGGGATTGAACAGTAAATTCCTGTTCAACGAGTGGTAAGATATTTTTTTCCTCCTTGTTATGGGTTTCTGTATGCTACTACAATGGGTGTATATATATATATATATATCCCTACTTGGTGGTTCCTCCAGTTGTTAAGTGTGTTACTTCCCTCCAGTTCGGTATGGTAAGTTGTGGCAATGTCTACATCTGGAGTGAACTAAGCCACTGACGATTCCGGGGGTGAAGCACCCCATATTGATAAAATTGATGATGATTGATGACCATCGACACCAATACCAGCTCGACGGCATCCGAAGGACGTTTCACCATCTGCAGCACCATCATGATCGATTCGGCTGCCTCTTACAGAAGGGTGGAAGCTCGAGGTCGAGACAGAAATAGGACGGTTCGACGCAAGCTGAACACAGGGACATGTTTACAAAGTGTGAATTTGTATGTGATACAGTAGATATCATCTTGACTGTAAAAGTTTGATGGAATTTACTACATCTTCTGCAGATCTCAAAAGATATATATCTCGGTGAATTACATTCATTCACTGACTTTGAAATTAGACTAGATGAGGAGGAAAAACTTTGGTCCTGGTGTTGTGCCTTATTAATATCAGCATCCTCAGCCGCGGATTAATTATCCTCATTTCGCGTGGCCTGCGTGGCAGATCGTATTTCAAGTCAGAATAAATTAAAATTTTACAGTAAAGCAAACCAGCTGATCCGCGATCCGCCATGTCATCCATATGCAACCTGTCAGGAGTCTAAGGGGAGAGGGTTGGAGTAGCTAGTCAAGAGGAAAAACTTTGGTCCTGGTGTTGTATGTATTTGTGACAGTTGAGCCCACTAACTCTCGTTCGAGGTCGTTATAATTTACCCATAGCAAACTACAATATGTTTAGTTAAGTTTAGAATATATAATATATAAAAAAATATACTATAATAAAACATATGTATATGATATTTAAATGATATTTAAATGTTATTTAAATTATATTATACTATATTATATTCTATTATATATTACATATTATATTAAATTATATTTATATAAATATACATGTTTCTTTCTGGAAACCTAGAAGTCCTGCGCAAAGCTATGTCTAAAAGAATTCAAAAAATGACTGTCGCTTGCTGATCCGTTTTGTCCATTGGTGCCCCATGGTGCCCCTTGTTGGCGAAAAGAAAGCAATCGAATCGGTATACCCGGCCTGGTAATTTGTCACATAGCTATTGAAAATGATGATTTTCCATAGCTGCGTTAAATTACCAGAGGGTAAATGTATATTATGCATTCTCGGTTTAGACAATTCATTGAATTAACTCTGTTTTGATTCAAACACACTACTAGTACCCTCTGGCGATCATAAATGGCTCATTTTGCAAAGATGTAGAAAAGTCCTGGAGGCTCTCCTCCAAATCATCATTTTTTTGGCATGACAAGTGGACAATGCAACCATGTTTGTAGGTCATGTTCGGGAAAACCATGGGCTGAATGGCTGAATCCCAATGGAAAATCCCAGCCTCATCGCCCAAGGCCAAACGGAGGAGCTCACCCTCCTAGCAAAGGATGTCTTGGGACTCAACGACAGGTTGACCCATGAAATCGGCTTATCATCTTTCCATGAATTTGTCTTTTTTTGGAACTAATCAATTCTTATAAATTACGCAAATAGAAATATTCTGCCAACCTTGAGATCAAGCCTTTCCGCTTCCAAAGATTCAGAGTTGTGTTTGTTTTGCGATGATAGAAAAAATATGACTCACGACCTCGTTACAATTATGTACATGAACAATATCTACCTAGATTCTCTGGTCTATGCACATATATATATATATATATGTGTATATACATACCTGTACATTGTTTTCTTTTGTCTTGATTTAATCGACAATCTACCTTTCCGAGCGGTGGCTGTACCCCTTTTCCAACTCACCCAGGTATCCTGCGCTCCGGCTGCGCTCAACGAAAACTTCGCTGTGCTCAAGGATGCCTGGACGGGAAACTGATTGGCGGAGAAAGCACCTGGAAAGAATATGGTCAATTGGGAGCATTCTAGGTCTCTAGGTATAGTGGACAATGAAGAATAGAACGTATGTAGTAACAAATCTCAAAACACAGCGGTAAAATTCAACTAGATTTTGGAACATGTCACAGTTGCTAGCCATATAATTCACCTCAGTTGGAAAATTATTGGTATTTGCTACATAATCCAGCTGGGGATATATATATATATAATATTTTTAAATTAGCTGTAGCTATATTTCAATGAACGCTAATACAGTGGAAATAAAGGAAACATGTTGCACTAATATTAATAATATGGTCACCAGCAATATTTCAATAAACGCTAATATAATTGGTTCACTCATGTTAACGACGGACAAGGTACCATCCCCAACCCAGGGTCGGGATCATCCCTCCCAAGATTTCGATGTCGGACTTTGAACGAGAAAAACCGAAGCTTTACGAGAATTGGATGTATTCTATAGACATTCTATAATAAACTACTGTTTGAATGTAGAAAGAAACATATTTCTACTATTAGAAATATTTATTTGATGTATTGATGAATTTCCGAAAAGAAAATTTGAACCGTTGATAGCTCGCTCATCACTTCATCCATCGAAGGTAGAGCTGCACTTAGATGGCCCCAGGAGTGGTGAGTCACCTGGACTACGAAGCTGGTTCCTACCCACCGATGATCCCTGAACTTAACACATGGATATATGTATATATATATAGTATACATACACATTTGCATAGAAATATATACAGTATATATACATATCCCATAGGATCCATGTATGCTATATATATATATATGGTAACATTTACCATCAATATCCCTCTTTTATGTTAGCATATATACCATGCATGGATCCGTCATGGGTATATACGTAGATGGGGATCCTCCAGCCATCGACGATCGTGTGTTCAGTGTGTTCCCTGCCTGCGTGATTCCGTGTGCCAAGTCCTGACAAACAGTTGCTTTGTGGGATTTGGAACCCTTGTTCGAAACTGTTGTCTATTTAAATATGCAGTACCGATGGTAAAACACTGAAACTTTTTCACAGTTGCAGCATGTAAACATCATGTTTCTTCTGTGGCCAAACATTGGGCGGTTTACTACCAACAATGGCCCAATGTTGATTCATTCCCGTTCTGTATGCCCAGCGATATTTTGTCGAGGTTGAGAGGTGAACTTTGATGGCGTTAGCAATAGAGTAAGGTCACAAGTGATGTCACATTCGATAAAATTTAGCAACTTTGGAGGCTTTCGAAAGCTTCCTAAACCCATCTCCCGTATAAACAAACCTCGCAGAAGCCCTGGTGGAATGTATATGTATTGGATCTGTTCATTTGGACCATGTGGGGGGTAAGAAAAAAATTGGGGGGATGGGATTACCGCATTCCCAGACTCACACAAACTCCTAGAGTCCTGGTTCCAAAAATTAACAGTAAGGTTCTGGAACCGAACCGGAACCGTGGAACCGAACCGTAGAAAATCAAATAGCCTATGAACCGTATAGGAACCGTGAACCGCTGGAACCGTGTGCAAAACCGAACCGGAGGAACCGGAACCGTCTTACCCTCCCCCAATAAACTGATTGGAAAAGCTGTAATTGCTTTTGGAGTTCAATGAAAAAAGCAAATATATGCAAATATGGGTTTCTTCATATTAAATTGCCTGCACTGACAATTTCAGGAAACTTTGGTTTTCCGAGTTCAGCTCTCTCCGCTCTTTGACAGCCGCTGCTCATGAAACCACTTGCGGGATGCAATAATGAAACCTCTTGCCGGAAGCAATCTGTATTTGCTTTTCCGACGCCGGAAAAAAAAACAAATATCAATGCAGAATGTTCCAAACACCAAACCCAACCGAACCGAAATCGACCAGGAACCGCAGGAACCGAAACCGAACATGAACCGAACCGGGCCTAGAAACCGAAGCCGAACCGAACCGAAACCACACTGAATTAAGGTACATCCCACAATGATAAAACGGTTGTTAGGGACAGTCGGACAGTCGTATGAAACCAGTGGATTTGGTGTTTTCCCGCAATGGTTCAAAGAAATCTGCGTTCGGAGCCCCGTCCTGACCCAAGTTGGTACAACCATGAGCAAAGTTCAGAACCTGCAAATGTTTGACCCATGTTTGACCCATCCCAGGGTCTGAAGATGTGGAATTTGAGCCCCAGTTGTGGCAATTTTTGGGTTGCAAATGATGAAGATCCATGGAGTCTTTGATGGGTTTTGGGAACCCGGGTGTCAAACAAATCATGACAAATCCACATGTCCGTCTGATTCACACTCTGACCCTCATGGTGGCAAGAGGGCACAAGCTGAATCAGGAACGGCTGCCCATTGAAAACAATAACAAGTTTTTATACCATCAAAAGATCTCAAAAGTTGTTTTTCCAACTACGGAGCATGCACATGGAGCAAAATGACTTACCTCGGTGTTCTCACTAAATCTGGAAAACCCAATTGGTTAAGGCTATTGTCGTTAAATAGGAGTTGCCCACCTCGTTGCCTCGGCTGCAATCAATTATATAAATCTGTTAAACCATCTCTCAACTGGTGCAGGATTTCTTCCATGCACAGTATGGACAATCACCATGTGTGAATAGGTAAATCATCATAAATCAATATAAATCATCTATGAACGGGCCATTTTTCATAGCTATGCTCAATAACCAGAGGGTTATTAATGAGACACGCATGGGTTTGTCTGAAAACTATGGGGGCACCTCATTCCATTGACTGGTTTTTATCATCCTTTTTCATATCAATAATTTGAGTAAATTATTACTTTTCAGACTGAATATTGTGTAACTGTGTACATTATTAAGTTGGTTAGTCACACAGCATGACGTGTCAAAAAAATTCGTTGGCTAATCACCATCAATTTCCCTTTTATAGATGATTGGGAATTTTCCCACATGCCCTATGTATAATATCACTTTGAATATACATCCAAAAATATTCCGATTATATAGGTCGACAAATACTTAGGACATCAAACGTTTTCCAAACGCACCGGCGCACACATTTAGAACATCAGAAAAATCAAGATGGGGATGTTCTAAGTGCATCACTTAGAACATCAAAAATCAAGAAATCCACCACTCAGAACATCAACACATAAAACATGTATTTTGACGGGGGAAAAATTGGTCTGATGTTCTAAGTGTCTCTCCGCTTAAGGCAAGGAAAAATGATTGGAAATTCAAAAAACACCCGCCTGCACATCCTTCATGCACATTTTTATCTTGCACGGCACGGTATTTTTTTGACACTGGGGTCATCACTGAAAACATGGTTTGTCCCACACATTCTGTTCTACCCACATCAAAGTTTAAAAACTGGTTTGAAACATTCCTATACTCACCCCGTATTTTAGACGGTATTGCAAAATTGCATTCTCCATTACTTGTAGTATAATAGACACACACACACTTAGAACATCATCATGTGCACAAATGATGTTCTAAGTATAGATTTTTGGTGATTGTTCTAAGCGTTGTTTCCTGACCACACACTCAGATTTTTTTACTCTGCTAAATATTGGAGCAACGTTTTTAAAAAAAAAAAAAAGTATTTGTCGACCTATATATATATCATGATATCACCCTTTTTATTAATCATGCCAAACTGCTGAGGACTAAACCACGTCAAACTACCATTATTGTTGTTTAAATATTGTTAAATCACCATTAAACATGATTGAACATGAATATCCGTATGAAACATGATTAAACCATATATTGAAAAATATCGAACTACATGAACATCACCAGTAAAATCATGGCTCAATCCGAATATCACCATTTTTCCTAGTTAATTTATTTTAATCCCATGAAAATCACAATTTTTCCAACGACAATCCACATTTTCCTCGCGACTTTCGCCCGTTTTCCGGTTTTCCCCAGCCATCTCTGGCTCCGCCAGCGGAGCCCACCTGTTCCACACCGCCGGTGACCACCTGCGCCGCCGGGCCACCCACCTCGCCGGTGAAGCGAAGGGCGGCCGTGGCGGCGCCAAAGCCTCATCTGGAATATCGCATGTATGGATATTATATTAAATAACATGTATATATATATGATTAAATATGATTATCTATGATTACATATATGTACGTTAGAGTTTTGAATGTGTATGATTATGATAGATGTATATATCCATGTATTTATATATATGTATATATTTGAATGTATGTAAATGATTAAATAACATGTGTATATATATATGATTAAATATGATTATCTATGATTACATATATGTACGTTAGAGTTTTGAATGTGTATG
>Ga0126342_10017626_pt1 | contig 12330 bp, 13 predicted proteins | sample Cyp1metagenome_FD_92528 | JGI IMG/M metagenome (GOLD analysis project Ga0126342, IMG submission 92528) | Coral microbial communities from Lord Howe Island, Old Settlement Bay, Australia - Cyphastrea 1 metagenome | ecosystem: Host-associated > Invertebrates > Cnidaria > Coral ... | reverse complement strand
AATGATGGTTAATGATGGTTAATGATGGTTAATGATGGCTAATGATGGTTAATGATGGTTAATGATGGTTAATGATGGTTAATGATGGTTAATGATGGTTAATGATGGTTAATGATGGTTAATGATGGTTAATGATGGATAAAGATGGTTAATGATGGATAATGATGGTTAATGATGGCCAATGATGGCTAATGATGGTTAATGATGGCTAATGATGGTTAATGATGGTTAATGATGGTTAATGATGTTTTTGTCAAGAAAGATGTGAGCCATTCAAAGTAGCCTGCTGGATTGATGAATGTAAGGACCTAGTAGTAAACTCTCTAATCCCTAAGTCTTTATTGGTGATAATTGTAAGCCAGGCCTTAGGGAAACCTATCAACCAACTAGTATGGGGATTTCCTAACATTGGGGGGTACACCCAAACCATCCAAGTCATTAGACCATTTTAGTATTGAAACATTTTTGACCATTTTAGTATTGAAACATATTAGACCATTTTAGTATTGAAACATATTAGACCATTTTAGTATTGAAACATATTATAATATTTAAACCCATGGTGACTTGGGGTGCCTCCATTTTAGGAAATTTACAATGAACAGATGTGACCACGTGGATTTTGACGTGGAACATCTCCAGGTTGGGCCCCAAGGGGGGCCACAGCTATCTGGGATCACTCGGGCGCTTATGGTAGATACACAGTGACTTTCGTCACATGGCTAAAGGTAAAGCCAACTTATAGCTGGTTGGTGGTGCAATAACCATCTTGAAAAACTATAAGTTCGTCAATGGAAAGGATGACATCCCATATATTGTGGAAAATAAAATTCATGTTCCAAACCACCAACCAGTATAGCTGGGGTGTTCCACATCGTGGGGTTGCTGAGTGTGGGAACATTTGGCGACGAGTCAAGTCGGTGAGGTGCCAATCGAATCAATACGTATTGGTCATCTCTAATGTTCAAACCATCATTTGTGTTTTTTTTCCTGCATCTGGGGTATATACCCCAAAAATGTAATGGTCTAGTATACAATCTTTTCAGATCCAAATGGCAATTTTGGGCTATGAAAAGGCCTTTTTCGACAAGCTCATCTGAGGATTTTTATGGAACATGACAAGTTCTCCATCATCGGGATCAAGCTGAAAGTCACAAACCATCATTTTGATCATGTTACAAACTAACATCCATTGTTGCAATACTAACATGTTCTTGATGTTTTTTGATTTTTCCATCCACTGGTTGACCATCATTGGGATCAATCCTTTCTCGATACAGATCCATGATCTCCATCGAATAAACCCCGCCAGAGTTGTCGATCCGCACGAAAATTGCCATGGCCACAATCAATTCTCATCCAGGAATCCACATGATCAGCAAGGCAAAAAAAACATACTGTATCACATACAGAAACAACATCATTCACTATATATAGTTCTCTGATGTTCCGACAAAAAACAGCTCCATCTTCCGAGAAAAAACAGCTGCAGCTCTCATCATTTCCAAGGTTCCGAATCCGGCACCGAGACATCGAGATCCAGGTTGGAATGCACCGAAAACCCCGCGCGGCGCAGCACTCGACGTCCACTAGGCCCATGCTGCCTGTCCAGGTGGTGCTGGCCGTTCAAGGAATAGGTCTGACCGAGATTGGTGGAGGAGGTTTGAATTTGTTTAAGCACCAAAAAAAAAGGATAGAAAAACAACATCCCATTAAAATAGTAATGAATTACTCGTCTATTTTTTTGGGGAGTGACCAGTATGATACTGGTTTCTGTGAGAATTCCCCTTGGCCATCTTTGACGCCGCAAGGTATATCCAGCTAAGCCTCCATGTATGTTATTTCTATGGTAAGCATTGGTAACCTATGTGGTGTAAACGTTCTAGTGGTTACCCTCTGGTAATGACTAATATAGCCATAGCTATTGAAAATGGCCATTTATAGTGAGTTTTCCCATTAAAAATGGTGATTTTCCATAGTTCTGTTAGTTTACCAGAGGTTAAATCATTGTGAGTCCTTATTTTGTCATGATTCATTAAATCACCTTAACTCCCATTCAACCACTAGAATCACTAGAAGGTCCTGAAAAAACATCGCTTGAACTGGACCCATGTTCAACCCCAAACCTACAATTCAAATCCTTAGTTCCCATTCATCTTAGAACCCCATGATCATTGACTTCCGTGAAGGTCCTTTTTTCGATTTCTATGGTAATGTCCTAAGTCATAGGGCTACCCCAGTCATCATCCGGCGAGCTTGGGGTATCCCCATGGCGAAACCCCCATGGCTTTGGATCTTCCCGTCGTGAATCTCCATGGCCTGGGAGAAGGCCACAGGGACCAGGCGACACTCCTGGGCCAAGCAAGGTGGCCCAGCAAAAAAAAACAAACATTCTTTCACCATGAAAAAATCATGGGTTCACCATGAAAAAACAGTTTTTTTTTACAAAACAGCAAGACATAGTGATAAATGCTGATTTAGCCATCAGACATAGTGGATTTAGGCAATGAGCCATTGAGAGTGGATCCGTCTGAAAATGGGGCAGTATACGGAAGGGAAACTGATGATCAACCATCAAGTTTCTAGGGTACGAAATTGTCGGACTGTCGATAACTTCTACGATCTTTTGGGATGGCTCCAAGGACTATGTTTAATTACTGCAACGACACGTATATAAGGATATAAATTAATAACAATGATCATTCCAGCCACAACTGGCCTGTGTTTTTTGGATTTCTTTTTTTATTTGGCATGATGAGTTTGGATGACAAATGATTGGCATAAACCACCGCCATGAAATGACTTGCCAACTGCTAACGTCAATTATAACCTAAGATCCTGCACTGGTTGAAGGATATTGAAGGGACATATTACAGGACGCCCCTATTTTTGTATTGTTTCAGTCGTGGATTTTCCAGGGAAAATTCCGATCCATTTTTTTACGAGACAATGTTTTTTTCTTCAAATAACTGCAACCTGATTTATCGTGATTGGGAGGGTCCTTACTAGCCAGTTAGATGGATGGATCGATGGATGGACAGAAAAAATAGATAGATAGATAATGAATGATATTGATTGATTGAATGATAGGTAGGTAGGTAGGTAGATAGATAGATGGGTAGACAGGTAGATAGGTGGATGGATGGCTGGATGGCTGGATGGATTGATGGAAGGATAGGTATAGATATAGATATAGATATAGATATAGATATATATATATATATAGATAGATATAGATCTAAATTCTAAATAAATAAATATATATATATGTACATAGATAGCAGTAGTAGTCCTCAATACCTACTGAGTTGAACTTCCCAAGCAGTTCCACGGCCGCGTTCCCAAGGGAGGCACCAAAATTCCCACCCTCCACCGCCACATCTCCTGCAAAAGCAAAGCAAGCTGAGCAACAGGCTCGCAGCAACGCATCGGCGGGCTCTGCTCATTGAATGCAGATCTTCATGAAGCAATGAGGGGCTGGGGGGTCCCACCTTGCTTGGCACAACATGGTGCTTGGACCTGCACTTGGAGCATCACAAAACATGACACCCTGGTAGCTGAGTGGATTTGTGTGAAGCGACCTGCTGTTGCACTCAAATAATCAGCCAAAAACAACTATACTTAATACATATAACAACATATTGAAGCACGGTATCAATATAGTATATTCATTGAATACAACTTAAATACAACGATCTGATCAAACACAAACATACAGTTAAATACTGTAAGGTTCTAGTCATCACTCGATTATTTCGACTCTACACAGCCTACTAAGGTGCTGTCAAAGTGATTGAGTTCGGTAGGCTGATTATCCAATGAAGTAGCAAAGTCAGATCTATGGATCTTGTACAACATCATAAGCAAATTGGTACGTTGAAGCCCAATGGCTGCATGTCAGTGGCCAAATGACTGTTGCTGGTGGTTTATGTAGTGTCCCCCATTCGTACGTTCCGTGGTGCCCCTGCTCTAGTCCAGCCATTCGCATTCAATAAAGTTACTCTACTGTTTCCTTTTCCTGAAGTACCAGCTGTCCCCAACTCTGCCAACAAGCGCTACAACACCTGCAGTTCCTAGCTTTTAATCCTTTTTCTCCTTTCCAAACCTTGCTAAACCTTGCTAAACCATGGTAAACCTACATTTTTCTCCAAGAACTCTTCTGGTTGGTGGTTTCAATCCCTCTGAAAAATATTAGTCAGACTGGATCATCATCCCAACTATTGGGGAAAATAACAGCCATGTTCCAGTCACCACCGACCAGTCTTGGGCTTTTTCATCCGAAAAATTCCGGGACTTTCCCAAGCCAGTCATGGACCCATCGACTTGTCGACCTCATCATCCCCGAGGCCAAGCGCAAGGACTGTGCAAAGCCTGTAGCGCAGCTGGCTGTGTCGAAACCATAGGCCACGGGGACCCCCCAAACATCCCCGAAAAATCACATGCTTTGTCTCATGATTTCCTGGAAAATCATGGCAAATCTGTTGGGGCTAGATATATGGTTAATATATGGTTGATATGTGGTTATTATACTGTTCATATATGGTCAATATATGGTTATTATTAATGGTTAATGATGATTATTAATTTAGTACTGGTTGGTGGTTGACCTACCCCTGTGAAAAATATGAAAGTCAAATGGGATTATTGTTCCCAATATGATGGAAAAATATAAAAGTCATGTTCCAAACCACCAACCAGAGTATATCTCATTTGACAAGGAGCAGCAAATGAGTGCTGAATGATTCTGAATTGGAACAGGGTTGCCTGCATGGTTGGTGGTGGTAAGTTTGTGTTGCATGCCTGCAGCTGTTTAAGTGGACCAAATTCGATGAGCCATCCATTTCTCTGAGCCATCCACTTCAACACATCCGTTGGAATCCATGAAACCGAGCCCAAAACATCATCCATTTCTTGGTTTTGTCTGAAGATATGGTAAATTGTATGGTAACTACTTCTAAATCTACTCTGGTTGGTGGTTGACCTACCCCTCTGAAAAATATGAGTTCGTCAGTTGGGATGATGACATTCCCAATAGATGGAAAAAATAATCCACATGTTTCAAAGCACCAATCAGTACTGGTGAATCATCACGTTCCATCATTTTCCATCTGACCTTCTGGTAAACGTTTACATGAACTATGGAAAATCACATTTTTTCATGGGAAAATCAACGAACTAAATGGTCATTTTCAATAGCTTTTTAGCTATGTTAGTCATTACCAGAGGGTATATCATACTTGGATGTGCCTCCGAGTTCACACGTGGTACTCCCCAGGTGCAAGTGGAAAACATCAACCGTTTGGGCACATAACATCATTGGTTTTTAACCACTTGTGATCCCCAAAAGTTAACAAGGAACTCCAAAAATTGGGGTTGGACGATGATTTTCCTATTGAAAAAGACATGCCGGACAGCATAGGATGGTGGGTACAACCAGGCCATGTTTACCACCCATGACTGGGAATGGTAAACATAGCACCTATAAACATGGTGATGACATTGGGGATAGCATTTCCCTAGCGCGATCACCGCGTCTTCCTCCGCCCGCAAATCTGAGGTTTCCGACCACAGCCGCAGCATCACCTCAAGGGACGACTGTAGGGGGGGAAGGATGAAAAGTTGTTGGTATCTATGGCTATGTAACAAGCATAGCTATACCAGATTTATGGATATTTATGGTATATCAATCCTAGAGAATGTTATAATATGGCTATGTATTCCTGTAGTATATCAAAAAATATGTAACACATTGTATCTAGGTATTGATGCATAGCCATATCAAAAAACAGGGTGGTGCCCCCATAGCTAATAGTTAGTTAAGTTGGTTTATAAATGTCTTTTACGTCCAATAACTATGGTGAACCATAAACCAACTTCTAACCGGGGGGGGAGACCACCTTGAATGCCAATTAGTTGATATGCTTAGTTGATTGGGTGTGATATCGTTGATTAATTGTCAATTAGACGGCTAGGTGTAGCTAAGTTTATGCCATGAATGGGGGATGGGATTATTATAAGATTGGTCAGTTGGTGACCAAATAATGCTCTTATATATCCATGTATACAATATATAATTATATATATATATCCATCATCATCCATCATAGTCATAGCCATGGGATTAGTTGGGGTTCCATAGAGGGATGCTCCTTGGCTTGTCTGAAAATGCGGGATACCCACAACTAGCAACTGGTTGGTGCCCCAGTTCGGAATCGCTAAGTTGGGGTTCACATAACTCCAATTTCACTATGGTTTATGGTAGATATAACTATAGTTAATGGGGTTTATAAACCAACAAACATCACTGGGGGGGCACCACCTTGTAGCAACTGCTTGGTGGTGCGTTTTAACCATCTTGAAAAATATGATGGAGTTCGTCAAGGGGAAGGATGACATCCCATATATGAAATGGAACATCAAATTCATGTTCCAAACCACCGCCCAGGCAATTTTGCTAGGGAAAATGAGAATCATCCATTGTAATTGGGGGTGCCCTTTTTTTCAGACAAACCCACATGAGCCAACATAGGGTTTGGGGTTGGAGTTCTTTGAGAACAGTTTCCAACTTTGGAAATCCTACCCTCTCATGGGTGCCGGGTCTGCATTTCCCTGCAGCCATTTCCCACCAATGAAATGTCTTGTATCTAGGTCCTGGGTGAGCAAAGCATGCCATGCTTCCTATTCTCACACAATTATTTCTCATCACCACTTTCCTGGTGATTCATAATGTTTACCAGATCATTTTTTTTTGTTCGATTCCACCTTCCTAAGGAGCCATGATTGCCATCGACGTCCCAAAAAAACATGTCCCAATATATATGCAAGCGAGAATATATAGCCATCGGATTCCGGGTCATTAAAAATGTATCATTCATATTCATTCTCAAATCCAACTGGTTTTTATAAATATATATATATATACCTGGTTGGTGGTTTTAACCCCCTTCTGAAAAATATGAAAGTCAATGGGTTTCGGATGACATCCCATATAATTATTATGGAACATAAAAAACATATTGAAAAAATGTTTGAAACCACCAACCAGTATATATAATATTATATAGTTATAAATGTTTATATCCAGACAAAGATTGTCATCCCAATATATCCTCTGAGATCCTCCCATCCCCCGGCGCCGAAAAACAGCCCCATTCTCTGGTCCCACTTGGCGACCATCTTGTACCGAAAATGGGACCAAGTCCCACGAAAATGGGCTTTCCATAAATCTGGGTAAATTATAATATTTCACTAACCTGAATTAAGGCCATGTGGGGATGATTTCCCTTACTAACCATGATTTCCAGTGAGGTCGCAGTGAGGTCGTTATAATTTACCCAGATAAATATGAGATCCCCAAAATGGATCAAAATGGATTGGTTTATAATGGATGATGATTTAGGGGTACCTCCATGACTTTGGAAACCTCCATATTTGCTCATTGTGCGAGGTACTTGGGGGGTTTAGCTATATATAGCTATATGTTTATATGTTTTATCCCCGACGATTGCACCATAGCGCCCGAGCGCCCGAGCTCAGCGCATCTCAAGGCAGCGATGACAGCTCATCGATCACAAGTGAAGTGGTGCTGAACGTGGCTTGGGGTCTACAAAACCGGACCCAGGGTATCACAGGGTTACCATTTCTTAATGTACCCTCTGGTTATGACTAACAGGGCTAGCCATGGTTAAGCCATGGCCCATAGAAATAGATGGTTTACCTATTGATAGCATGGTGGATCTTCCCATGGCTATGTTAAATAACCAGATGGTACAAAGGATGGGTTTTGGTCAATTCAATTTCAACGATGAATTCAACGATGAATTCAACTCATCTTTTCATAGCTTGGCAAGAATTGTTGGAGGTGTTTACTGTGCACTTTTGCAACATATGGTGATTGTCTCATGATGCAATGATTTTTTGCTGAGCACGAAGCTTGGATCAAATTTTGTAAGCATATTCAAACTCTGCCATCATTTGACTTTCCAATTTTCCATGCAAAAGTCCACAGCAAGCGAGGCGTTTGTGTGCTTGATCTCAAATCTCAACATGAACCCCCCAATGTAAAAGGAAGTCAATGCACAAAATCCATTCTTGGGGGTGTCCAAACGGATTTGCTTAAAGATCTTAAAGGGAGTATTTAGTTACGTAGTCAACCAATGAACTTGTTTCAAGCCAGATGCAGCAAGCGGCGCGCCATCTGAGTGTTCAATGACGTCTGCACTGAAGACTTACCACCATCCGCGGAACTTTATTCTTCTGGCTACTTATTTTCCAACTCTGCAAACCTTATCCTGAGATTATTTCTGAACGATTTTAGCTTGATCTTGATATCAAGTGACTTCCACCATCATTCCTCACCATTGCCCATGTTTACCCTCCAGTAAACTCACATAGCTATGGGAAAATCACAATGAAATTCATGGATAATTCAACTAGAAAATCACCCATTTGTTCATAGCTATGTTAGTTTCCCAGAGGGCAAATCACAACAAAATCATCACCAAATCGCATCAACCGACCCGTCCACGCTGTTCCACGATGGCTGGGGGGTGGCCCAGTGGCCGAAGTCGTCTCCTCCTCGTTGGGAAGAAATCCGCCGTGCAGCACGAAGACCGCCGCGAAGAGCCGTTCGCCCACCTGGCGATGGAGGAATATCTCTGGTTAAGCCACGATGAAATCCATGAAATCCCATGGAAAATCACCCATGAAATCCCAAAAAAGTGCCAGGTCATGATATATTTTGATGGTTAAACCACTCATCTGGGCATATATTAATATTTCACTAACCTGAAATGTTGGGCCATGTTGGGATAATTCCCCGAATCCTAACCATTATTCCAGTGAGGGAGAACAGTGAGGTCGTTGTAATTCACCCAGATATATGGAGGTTTCCGAAGTCATGGGTGTAGACTTTCATAATTCAAGGAAGTAAGGGAATTACATGGAAATAAGGTTTAGGATATAAGTTGGTGGAATTAACTCCCATTATATAACTATAGTTAGAAGTATCTTAAACCATAGTGAAATTGGAGGTATGAACCAATATATGTAGGTTTCCTAAGTCATGGGGGTCCCCCAATAGCTGGATGGTTTACAATGGAAACTCCGAAAATAACATGGATGATGACTGGGAGTACCCCCATTTTAGGAAACCTCCATATGGGATATAGATGGATATAGTGGGGGTGCATTAGAGTCTCATTTTCCAAGTTTGGTTCGTAGACAGTGATCATCTGAGTACCATCTGGTTATGACTAACATAGCCATGGAAACATAGCCATTTTTAATAGGTAAACCATCTATAAATGGGCCATCTATACCATGGCTATGTTAAATAACCAGAGGGTAACCCATTGGTGGTTTCAATGCTCAAAAATAGGACAGTCAGCTGGGATTATCACCCCGAAGAAAGAATTGTCCAAGCAATCAGCAGCTGGGAGAAACCACCATAATCCACCCTCAGGGCCCAAGAATTTATGTGACTGGTACAGTAGACCACCCAAGGATGCCATCCAAGATTTTAGGTGCCGAATACTTGAGGTGGCTTTTGCATAGCAAACAATTCGACAAGACATGGGACTTGAACCAAGTTTAGGATGCTTGGATTTGCTTCAGAGGAAAAAAACATCAATAAACCATATCATAATATCATGTGTGTATACATATATATATATATTCACATACAATATTCCCTGAATGGATTCCCCGGTCAGTGGTGGATATCCCGGATGTGTTCACCAAATCATCAACTGCAGGGATTGGGAAAACCCTAACCATGTGCATTGGATGGGGTCAGCTCAAAATCAGAAAGAGCCCCAAAGAATTGACTGATTAATAACTTAGCATATTCCAAGCCCCAAAGAATTGACTGATTAAATAACTTAGCATATTCCAACACAAGTGATCAACATGTCTATAATGATATTTCGCAAACCAAAGCCATATGATTGATACAAATCCAAATACCAGCTGGGATACCCTGATATCATGATTCAGCAGGTTTTTTGCATTGTACCTGTCTCAATATGGCCAAACCAATCAGGGGGCCAAACCAAAGGAATAGCCAACATCATCCACCGGGAATAAGACCGCTGTCATCATTTGAAACAAAACAATATAATTGTATATATATACATATGATATGATATATAAATTATATATATAATATACATATGTAATATAATATATATATATATAAACGAAAACTACATATAGTCTGGCCCAAGAGTAACGAAGCCCCAAATGTTGATGCTGGAATAACATTTCGTACAGCCAAAATCGGGCATGAACCGAATCACCGTGACAAAGTTGGCCCTTGTGTGGCCCACACAACAACCAATTTCTGGTATAAAAATGGATGCTTCAACCATCACCCCAAAAAATCATGGTTCAATTGGTACTAATTACACAAAAAAAAGTGTTCATGTTTCCATCTTGTATATCACTCACTGTTAGTTATTCCAACTGAACATGACAATAACGTTTGATAACAACCCAATTGGGTATGGCTTAATCATTGGATACACCATTCACCCACCAACACCGCCGCCTTTCGCAGCCTTAAAAGGTCAGTGTCCTGTGAAGTGCCCTGGCGTCTCAAAGGATGGCTATTATGGCTATGGGTCATGCCACCCTGGTACCTACAATGTGGGCCCCCCTAGATAGCTAAGTTGGAATGTAACTCCAATAACTACGGTTGATCATACTTATAGCTATAGTTAATGGGGTTGAAAAAACCAACTTATAACTGGGGGGCCCACATTGTAGTGAACCTCAAACTAGCTGGTAAATAAATGTTCATCCCACTAAAATTGATAGGTCAATGGGCTGCCCTAGGTTTTGACCCATCCCCATATGTTCATCCACCAAAAAAAAAATGTGTTCAGTCATAAAAAATGTATGAATTAACTTTCCCTACTGGGTCCATATGTCTTGGGATATGGGGCACATTTAACTTGTAGTGAAAAATATCCACTTAGATCAGTGAAACTGCAATTTCAAGTATATAATCATCATGTTCATTCATGTTCGCACTCAAAAACATATGCGATATGCCATGACTGTTGGTAAATTCCCTATTTTCAGATAGACCTAATGGCATAGTTAAGCAAGAACAAGCCTCCAACTAGTGGATAAGCACAAGGACATTTAATACGTTCAATCATCCATAGTGATGAATCCCGTATAACATGGCCGATCTTAGATACCACATATTTTTGTTCAGCTGGTTCGCATATCGTATCCTCATTTATTGCGGCAAAAGGGGATTCTGCAGGCAGCTCGTGTCCGTGGCCTGCATGCTTCGACTGTGGCAAAGTGTAGAATATCTGGTTGGTGGTTGACCTACCCCTCTGAAAAATTTGAAAGTCAGTTAGGATGATGAAATTCCCAATTTATGGAAAAGTAAAAAATGTTCCAAACCACCAACCAGATATAAATAAGAACTGATTAACATATTCCACATGTTTACTATAGTCAACATATAAAGAAACAACAAATTGTGAAGCATCGATAGAATCATCGGATTCTTGTTCTTCCTCAATCTGTATCAAAGATAGCCAATCCATGATAGTTAACATATACCCTCTGCCAAATTAACATAGACCCTGAACATCACCAATTTTCAGTCGTTTCACCAATCTTCAAACCCCAAAAAATGCAAGGGTCTATATATGTTAATTTACTGGAGGGTAACATGTAAAATTTGTTATCAACAATCCTTAAACACAATAGACATTTAACAATTATAATGATCCTCTACAATATAGAACCCTCTGTTAATCTGGTTGGTGGTTGACCTACCCCTCTGAAAAATGTGAGTTCGTCAGTTGGGATGATGATTATTCCCAATATATGGAAAGTCATAAAATTCCATGGTTCCAAACCATCAACCAGTCATTGTTCTCTATATTATAGAATCCTTACAGTTATGGCCATTTATTAGTTATAAGTACTTATAACCCCATTTATAGAATGTATAATCCCATTTATAACCAGTTATAACTGGTAAATGGCCATAACTGTATAGAATCCTTGAGCATTCCCTGTTTTCCACCGCGATTTTTTTTCCGTCCTTCCGTCTTTCCCTTCGCGCCTGAAGGACCGCGTCCGAGTCCGAAGTCGCCTGGGCCACCTGAATGGATTTGTTGGTCCAAGAGACTGTGGTGGATTAATGACGTAACCTACACTGGTTGTTTATCCTACAAGGTGGTGCCCCCCCAGTGATGTTAGTTGGTTTATAAACCCCATGAATACTATAGATATATCTACCATAAACCATAGTTATTGGAGTTATGTTCACCAACTTAGCTAACTATGGGGCACCACCTT
>Ga0126342_10017625_pt1 | contig 12330 bp, 9 predicted proteins | sample Cyp1metagenome_FD_92528 | JGI IMG/M metagenome (GOLD analysis project Ga0126342, IMG submission 92528) | Coral microbial communities from Lord Howe Island, Old Settlement Bay, Australia - Cyphastrea 1 metagenome | ecosystem: Host-associated > Invertebrates > Cnidaria > Coral ... | reverse complement strand
TTCCTATCTTTTCGCGCATCTGCATCTTCTTTCTTCTGATCTTGTCTCTTCTGACTCTTCTCACCTCTGCTTTTCAACTGTCCATATTGTCGGAAGTTTCACTTCTAAACTTCCTTCGATTATATATATACACAAAAAGGAGGCATCATAAAATGGTGGTACCCCCCAAAGCATCCAAGTCATTAGATCAGTAGATCATTTCAGTATTGAAACTTATTTTTTTTGCGGATCACCCCTTTTAAGAACCTTCCAGGACTCTTGATAGGGACACCCCTAATGGATTGACATACTTTTATCTCCGTTATATAACTATAGTGGCATATGTTCATCAACTACATATATTCAGTAATCCCAAAGATGATTTCATCAACATTACATAATACAGTAATCCCATACAGTAACATTACATATCAACTATAGCTTATATATGTTTATATAATCAATACATAAATCCCAAAGATGATTTCAGGTTACGCCCCGGCTGATCCAAACAGAGCCGCCAGACTCCCTGCCTCAGCTGCGGCCACCTGGCTTCGCATGGACTATGGATGGCTCATTAATACACTCCCCAACTTGAATAAAATGCAGTCTACAAGACACAATATGTATGTATATATATATATATATATTATCGTATCTTCATGCTTATTGCTTGTGCGAACTCTTTTCGGCAGATGTTTCATGTCTGACTCCATTTGTTGGTCAGCTTCCTATCCTTGAATGCCTCTGGTTGGTTAGTTCATTCTCTTCATTTTATCCGCAGCAATCAGCACTGAGCATGGGTCAGGTCACCGGGTCTGCGCCTCCCCCGCACAAAGGGAGGCCTCCGGAATGCTGGCCCCAGAAGCCATGGCAGCCTGGCATTCGCGTTGATGTTCGCTTTGAATCACGAAACATCTAGGTTAATTCAGTAAGACTGCTAAAGCCTGCCTGACATAAAATATGTGTTTTAACAAATAATACGAGTAAGCATCAGGCTTTAACTGGCACGAACTAGGGCTTCGATCCTTAGCACTTGGGCGTAGACTGTCCCCGGGTCGAAGAGCAATCGGGACACAAAAGACTAACAGCTTGATGAGTCATCCAAGTTTGGTACACACTAAAATAGTTTAAAAGTTTAAACATCAATCAGATGTAACAAATGATAGCACATTCACCAACTATCACTGGGTAGATTGGACATTCCAAGATCTAAGGTGGACCTAAGAACTGACAAATCCGGAGATCAACCAAGAAACAACTAGATGGAACATCACTTCAGGATATCTTATAGGTGTACTGGAACAAGAAAACAATGAACAAAACCAGCAGCCAGTTGGGGTCATACTTTTGTTTTGCCAATGACCGTTGCAAATGCTGATCATCAAGACTGGGCTGAGGATATGACCATGAAACCAGCTGAAACATGCTTATGTATATGTGTATATATTTATATTTATATGTACACACAGTTTGATCAAGAATAATAATAAAAGGACGTGTCCAAAACCTGGAATATTGATGCAAACACCGATGCACACTATCGACACTGGGGATATGAACCATCAGCACCTTGCCAGCGGCTTCGCTGGCAATGCCCAACAGGGCATGGCTCAAGCTGTTCTCCTGCAATTGTTTTATAGTAGGGGGATGGGATTAGTCCAAAAAGGGAAACCATCTGGTTTAATCCCTTCAAACTTGGTGATCTACTGATTCATGATTTCTGCAACCGATTACTGCAATCTATAGTACAACTCCTATCTTGCTTTAATTATCTTAATATATAAGATTATGATATAATTCACATACACCTTTAACCACCAAACCTCTTCACCTGCAAACTTGCGATCGAAAAGTAACGTCCTTGGCCGCTTCTGATGCCGCCTTGAATGCAACCGCTGCTACCTCCGGACTTGTGGCCATTTGGGTGACGTAAATATGGCCCAAAATGGGACCGGAAATCCGGTTGTGCTCGGACTTTTTGACCATTTACCCTCTGGTTATTTGTTACATAGCTATGGTATAGATGGTCCATTTAACTATTATGATGGATTTATGATGATTTACCTATGAAACATATTGATTCTCCACAGCTACGTTACATTACCAGAGGCTAATTCTTGCTTTATCCCTCCATCCGCTAGAATTAACCAACACCAGGGTAATATTCACGTGTCTGGTGCTGTAATTCTCCAAAGTGCTGTTGGCAGATGTTGTTTACACCTTCCGGGCCCTATTGGCCATGTTCCATTTGTTCTTTTTTCGTTCGTTCCGGCCAATATCGGTACCTATGTTTCCTCAAAAGTCTGGTGCAAACTGAACCACAAAACATGATCGTCTTGAATATCAATGAGTATCAGCTATTCATTTCTTTGGGCGCAATTTTGGCTCAAAGAACTCGGAAATTCACAAGTCATGGATGTGACTCGGCCGCCCAGACGGCCAAGATTTGGGTGTGTCTGAAACTATGGCCCAATTCCTTTGGACGGTCCTCATTTTCCCTATGTTTCCCATTGACGTGGCTAGAATTGGGAACATCTCCTATTTTCAGACTAATCCATTTGAATGAAGCAGCTAAGCAGTGCTAAGCAGCCAGTGCTGATGATTGAAGAGACCCTGAATCTTGTTCACTAGCTGCAACACGTCCCTATGCATCAAACCTTCCGGGAACCAATGGATCTGCTCACCACTTTTGAAATCCGCAGCATTTTTGAAGGTGATGTTGCCAGGGCTTGTAAAAAGTTGCACACTGGATGCAACTATATCTGCAAAATACGCACATGAATCTGAAGGAAATCCATGGAAATCCACCATTTGTGTTGGATGCAGAAAACTTTCCGCTGTCAATCGAAATTTCCATCACCATGTTTACAGGTTGCCACCCGCGACCTCTGGGCCATTCCCGGTGATTTTGATTACTTGATGGTTGGTTGACCCGGTTCCACTGCTTAAACATAATCTAGTGATATAATATATATATATCACTAGATGATGGTAAACCATGTAAGTTTAGTGCTAAGTTCCAAAATTGTGAGGTCAAACAAAATCACAATAATTGTGTATGGTTGGAACATGCCAATAACCATATGTTCATACTTCTTCTACGGATCCAAATCTGATTCATGGTTAAACATGTTCAACATCAAACCATGTTTCTTGTTGCTAGTGTAAACTTCCATTTTTGTTGTTGGTTTAAACCTGTTAAAACATGCTACAACTATTGTTCCCATGAATCTGGGAAATTCACACATGTTCATTAACCTGAAATACGGTTATGTATTTAATTGGGGACGGTTACCCTTGTAATTTACCCAAATGAAAATAACCCCAAATTTAGGTTGGGTTGTCTGCAACTAGCGTTCCGCATTCCACTTCTTAATCACCAAAGATTATATAGCCCATTCCGATTTGTACAAATCCCATCAAATCACCATCCTTTATAGTTATCCATTAGTATATATATATAACATATCATATCCATTGCCATGAATCATCACCCTTCCCACCCTGATTCCAAACGGCCACACATCAGTAACGGCCCGTGACGGGGAAAACGACCAGTTCCGCCTCACAGTAGGGCAAACCGAATCCCATCACCGCTTGCTGTGCCGCTTCGGCAGCCAAGCGTGCGACCTGCGGTCGAAGGCCGCGTGTTGGATGACATTTTACGGCCCCTGTAAAATATGGTTATGGGATGCTATGGGTCAAAACCTTGGTACCCTACTACCCTTACATAGTTGGTTCATGAATGTTCATGATGTGGAAACTCTCCCATGGTAATGATACGTTTTGACCCATCCCCACACACATATATATATATATGATATTTCACCAACAAAAGTTTGACCAACAAACATAGGCATGTCGCAAACAAACATCACTAATATTTCTCTCAAAGACATGAACTTCATCCAAAAATTTAGCCGGGTGAATCACCATCAAATATTAACCATGCAACTCATTCGATACTTTGCTTGGGAACATGCGCATGAACACACACACACACATGGGGATTTTATCATCAATCAAACGGGGATCTGACCATAGGGTTCTGACCATCAAACATGCGGATCCCTGACCATCAAAAATGAGGATCTGACCCTCATGATGATAACAGGTAGTATCAATGATAAGTTCAATCAAATGCTGGATGTACATGTACATTGAGTCTACGGTATGATTCTTCTGCCTAACATTCGATGGGAATTACATAGAACACTAAGGATCATTAAGGTGTCTTGAAAACCGCATGAAATTGATCCTAATGATCCACTCCAGACTCCAAACTCTTATCAACACGAAAGAAAGGAAGTTATATAATATAATTGAACTTGGTTAAAATTGAAGTAGGATGTGACGCCACAAGTTGTGGACACTCTCATCGGCGGTTTCAAGCCGCGCCTAATGTAGGTTTGGGGTCTGCAGAGTCTGCACTGTTTGATCTGTTTGACATGCCCCATCTATGGCCTGAGAAATTGGGAATATCATAAAGCAGGCATGCTTTGGGATGTTCTACGAGATACTAGTGAAGTGGCAAACAAAGAACCTCTCACCACATTCTGCTTGGAATATTGCTGGTTTATACTTAAAACTTCAACATGTGAACTGTGAACCACTCAACACCCACGCCGCCCAGAATCTCTCAATGTGAGTGAGGCATCGGATTCCCATCAGCAACTGAGAGATTTGCCCCCCTTGGATCATCAAGCACACCCATACCCCTATAGCATATTCTCATCATATATAGTGCTATAATATATATATATTATATATATATATAATTGTATATATATATATATATGACCTTGGTTTCAGGAATGATTTCATCCCATTTACAACTGGCTACAGGGCCAAGCAGTGTATGATTCATCCCTGGTCTTCTCCTTCTGGATCGTGCTTTCCTTTTGTGTCTTTGATTTGTCTTGAGATTATGCAAAAAACAACTTCCCTATTTCAAAGCCTTATGTTCCCTGATACCAATTGTGAATCCTTCTAATTAGGTAAATCTACCCCATACGACTATGTTTGAAACATTTTGAAACTATGGCACCCTAGAATTGCAAGGTTCATCATATTTTTTGTTTGATCCATTTTGAGTATCCCAATCTTTTGGACGCATCCAGGCAGATTGTTTGTCCGTTTATCCCATTATATCCCCATTATATTACCCAACTACCATGATTATTTTTGGTAAATCCCAGAAAATCCGAGTAAAGTAAATTCCATTCAATCTCACTTTTATAGATAGACCTTTAATGGGATGAGCTCCCATTATAAATCGCATTCTACATAGCAAAATTTAAGGATGTTTCCTAAAATGGAAGTCCCCCAAAATCGGACCCATTTTTTGAAAGCTATCCCGGTACCAACCGGTACCCATCTCACTAGTTGGTTGATAGGTTCCCTATGGTTTCCCTACTTTGGGCTATCATACTATATCATAATCACCCAAGAAATGAGCGGTATTTGTCAATGACATCCCCATAGCTATCATAGTCCAACCCGAAAAAACACCATCATAAACTCCAATTTCATAACCAACTGTCGAACCGTTGGGTGTTTATCAATTTACCTCGATGGGATAACCTACCACGAACTGCTATCTTTAGCTCAATTTGGTGCATTTCTAGTTTAGGAAACCTCCATCTTCCACAAAAGGGATATAAATACATAGAAATGCAACCATAATTGAAGCCCTATATTCTTCCGCCTATATTGTATACTTCTATGGAGGTTTCCTAAAATGGGGATAGCCCTAAATCCATGTTTTTTTCGGATTCTCCATAAACCGTAAAACATCCAGCCGGCCGAGCCAGCTAGGGGTATCACCATCATCTCTCTGCGCCGCTCAGCGCACCTCGTAGCCCTGCTTCCCATCCGCCCTAGCCGCTTGACATGTCTGACATGCTGCCAGGTGTGCACGCTGCCGTAGCCGAGCCCGACGGCCGCACAGCGTCGTCAAGCTAAGCCGCTGCCCCATGGTGTGTCGCCTCTGTGTCAAGCCGTGACCTCCAAATGGCTATGCACATCACAATAGGGAAAATGACCATTAACAGCATAGTAAATCTTGGATACTTGGCAACAAATCTAAATTTTGATATGTTTGTGAGCTGGTGAATTAAGTAATTCTACCATAGCAGCAAAAGATTAAAGCACTAAAGTATCTAACCCAGGTTGGCCCAGAGAAATTGCGTAGAAAGGTCGGTTTCGCACAGAAATATGTGGAACTAATTTATTTTTATGCTGTTTTCACCAACAGAAATTTATATGTATCTTACCTGAGAAGTGTGGAAAATTGCTCATCAAACATTGTCATCAATGTTGTTTGGAACTGGGAAAGAAAGGATCTTAACAGCAGAACTGGTGCTTCGGATTTTTATGCACAGATAAACAGATCCCCTCTGCAGAAGGTTCAAATATATATATATGTATATATATATATAGGATATTGGTCTCCTTTAGAACACATTTTGTTTCAGTCGGGTGTCATCTGGAGTCTACAGTACCTACAAGATGTTTTTGCAAGCAACTCAACGTGTAACCGTGTAACCAACAAACCAACAGTAGACAAGGCACCCTTTGGATCGAAGTATTGACGATCTAAGGGGATATGGTCTCATGTGGAGGGTAACATATAACATATAACATACACTGCAATCATGCCGTTCAATCACGTTCACACCACACAGAAGATTATGGGACCCTCTTCACAACAGCGAGGTATTCCTGCCTCAAAAACTGCCTCAAGGACTGCCTCAAACTGCCTCAAGGTATGTGTTTGATTGTGAAGGTTATTGTATGTATATATATATATATATAGACAAGCACACTCAACACCATTGGAGATAGCAAACTGAAGATGGAGCAACGACTTCCAAACATGAAGAGTCCTCATGGCAAAGATCACATGTTCGCGAGAACATGAAACCCAAGACTATGTTTCATGCAGGATCCACAATTGGCTTAACACCCTGCGGTAATTTAATGCAGTTCTGGATAATCACCAGGATTCTCGATTTGTATTGGGTAACTCGTCATCATGCATCATAATTCTTTTAAATGGGCCGTTTTCCATGGCTATAACAAATTTCCCAAGAATGTACTGGATCCCACATTAAAATGATCCTTGTCCTCTTCGGGCAGGCCATAAAGAGAGACTTTATATAAGAGCACAATATTCCAAGATGTTTTATTAGCCTCTATTGTAAGCCCATTCCCTCAATGTTATGTCTACCGTTGGTGGTTTCAACCCCTCTGAAAAATATTAGTCAAATGAGATTATTGTTCCCAATATATATATATATACATATATATTTAAATAGAAAAATAGAAAATGCTCCAAACCACCAGTGAGTTATGTAAACACATCCCAAAAGCCATGCTTTAGCAGGGGGATTTACCGATTTGTTGGACCATACAATGGAGGTGACTTGCCAATGTTTGCCTCTAAAGTACCCACTAGATGCGGTGCGGTGCATCTTCGTGGATTGGTTTACACGAAGGAACGCATGAAGCTTTACCCTATACAATAAACTAGGTTTCCTGTAAATGATCCCTTTATCCAACTCAAAGTTGAGGCATAAATAAATCAAAATCTGGAACAACAGGGTAATCTGAGGGTACCATGGGGTACCATGAGCCCCCGCAGGTGTAAGTCAGTGAAAAGTTCCACCAACACACTGCGCGACACACGGCAATAAAATCTGCGGGGCAGCGACAGCGATGGCCAAATCTACAGTATCTCACAGTGACTGCCAGGTCAAAACACATGCAATGCACATGTTTTTTCTTTTCAAATTTAGTCATATGGTCATGCGGCCATGCGGCCCTTCTGTTCACCCCAAAGCTGGGATGGTTCAATAGGTTTCGATCCATCCCCATAATATTGCATCCCTTGTTTGTTTCTATAAACTACCTTCAATTCTACCAGAAATAGATGGAACAATTTGAGCTTTGTTACTGGTTTGGACTTTTTTGAATGACGTCCCATCATTTTTCGTGTCTACCCAATATGTCTATTATATTTAAAACAAAAACTATATACATATATAATATTATATATATTTATATTAAATTATAACCTATATATAATGATTTTCCTGTTTGTTCAGTTCTACGCAATATTAGCAGTATGATTATATAATTTCCCAATGTCTTGAACGTGATCACTCTATCCCCATTTGCATTTATTTGCTATGAATTGCTGGCCACGCTGGCGGATTAAACATGATTGAACAATAAAAAATATCAAACGTAGGTCCGCAGGAAGACGTATATTCTTGTTCAAGGACAATACAGATGATGAATCCTTCACAATTTCTTCGAGTCCACACAATTTCTGCGAGTACATGTTCAAGATATAAACCATCCAACATCATTTTTATTGCCAATGTTCAGCGACACCTAGAGTCATTGGTTCAAGAACATAAATATAATTGGTTGCATGAAAAGAGAGCGGTTCTGGGTGCAAGCATCACGCTGGCAGATCAACTGTGAAGATTTTGTGAGCATCAATCGAGGGATCCAAGTTGGATGTTCCTTTCGTTGGGTCATCAAGGTTGCTGACATCTTGAGCTGTTTAGTCTCAGACTATCTGGTTTTAACAAACTTGTGTGTGTACTGATGATGTGTTCAAATTCCCTGTGTTGTTAGTCCAAGTCCAATCTTGGAAACCCTGAGCCAGATGTAACATAAGAATGTATCAAATATTTCCAACATGAAACAACAAAGTGTCCGCGAAACGGTTTGTTTGAAGAATATACACTCATGATCACATATTTCTTGAACATAAGTCCAGGGGACCATTTCAATTTTTATGCACAATATGACGATTCCACATGTGCAGTCAGGTAGCAATGGAAAAAAACATGCAATAAGGGACGCCTACAGGAACAAAATGAGACCAGACATGCGTTCTCTGTAGACCTACCACCAACAGGATTTTGATCAAACATTGAATTCATGCGCAGCCAGTGCTTATCTTGGACCCCTCTTCTGGCATCGTCTCAACCTGGGAACCTATTGCCCTTTTAGGCCGAAACTGAGCCCCAAACGGCCGCGTTTTGAGCGAACGAAACTTGTGGCGGTTGTGACAACATCTCAAACAGCGTCCAAGCATCGCCGGAATCGCAGGCTGAAACACATTTCTTGGGACATCAACCGTTATTGTTACCCTCTGGTAAATTAACATAGACCCTGGCAGTTGTTGGTTGGAAGACTAGTTTCCATTAAAAATTGGTGATTTTCAGGGTCTATGTTTATTTACCAGAGGGTAATAGATTATGAATAGATTACGGATTACCAATGCCATGAACCCCTCAACCTGATGGTCTTCCAAAGGGGTCTCGAAGCTTCCATTGCACATTGCCCGTCAGTGTCTAAACACACACCGCAAAGGCCGGTCACTTCCCCTTAATTTCATGAAAGTCGGAAAGCCACAACGATAAGGGCTATATATATATATATATGTATGTATGTATGCATGCATGCATGCATGCATGAATGCATGCATGTATATATATATATATATATATTCTCAATCCAAGTTCTAGCCCTAATTCACGGTGTCCCAAGCTCAGCAATCCCATCACTTCTTATGGACAACTGAAATCAACAAATCCAGGTGGATTTCGTGGAAGGTAGTTACCATTAGGGGGAAACAAATATATCAAAAGGGGATGGGTCAAAATCTGTTTATGACCTTTTCATTGATCCATATATTTGTCAAACTATATTCAAAATAAATATCCAGCATCCAGCTATTTGAGGTTACCGTTTGGGTGCCCTTGGGTCTTGACTGCCAAATGATCCATCTGCTCCCCGCCTCGCCAAGGGAACGTCCCACCTGCACAGAGTCAGACAAAGAATGGCACTGTCATTCGAGAAGTAATAGACTAAGTCGGCAAAAAATGCCATGCCAATGATATGGGTTGTAGGGTTGTGCAACATGATACAACATGATACAACTATATAGTCCACAAAATTGACAATGATCTGGCATGGCACTTTTTGAAACCGTCATTCTATAAATACACCAACGAAGCTTATTGGTGACTCTGCATTTGGAGCACTTATTTAGGAAGGACTCCATCGCCTGAGCCAGGCGTCAGTATATTCAAAGCATGAAGAAGATCTGACTTGGCGAGATGACCTGGTTGGTGGTTGACTAACCATCTTGAAAAATATGAAAGTCAGTTGGGATGATGAAATTCCCAATATATGGAAAAAAACATGTTCCAAACCACCAATCAGTGACTGATTCATGATTGTGTTGGAGGAAAGTCTTGACATGTCTTGACAATTCCCAGCAGCAAAATCCATGGCTTGGATAAACCCACATATTTTGACGCTGTGATGGTGAGACTGAAACTGGGGTATACTCCAATGTGTGCGTTTTTTTGTTTTTGTTTTTTTCTGATGGGTTGCATGATGTTTAACAAACCATTGTTTTTTAGAGGAACAATCCAATATAATCTAATATATAACAATCAAGCAAACAATCTGACAAACCCGGAAATGTCAATTGGCAAACTGTCAAAACTTCGTTTTGACCCGCCGCTGATCGCGATTTTTCCACATCCTCCAAGGCAACACCTTCACGCAAAACTCTCATCTCCTTGGGTGCCGGGGTGGACAAGCCCAGTGTCAAACATGCCGACAACTTGAACGAAGGATGAGTTTCATTTCAATGTTAAATGGGTCTGTCCGAAAATGGTGGTATACCCATAAAATGGCAATTTAAAAGGGAAACTGATGATGAACTAATTCATGGATTTAGGGGTACCCTATTTTCAGAACAAAAACATGAAAAAAAACAAATTACTCTCCGAGCACATTTTTGTGCTTCGTGTGTCTTCATGTTTTCTGCAAGGAAAGCCGCTATCTGTTCATACCATGCCTTATCCGATAACGCATCTACTGTTCATTCATCTCATCTCCCAGTTTCCTATCGGCTTTTGCTGGTGTAATCCTATGGAACCATAGATCCTGGGCTCATCACATGGCCAACTTTCCCCATTTACCCCCAAAAAAAACCAACGACGCTCACTCTCCTTGCCTGACACATCCACAACTGAGAGTTCTGCACTGTTGCTGGGATAGAATGATCCAGAATGTATGTCCCACTTACCAACCATATATATATATATATAACTTATATAACATTAGTGCTGAAAAATAACATCATTTAACCCATTGTAACCCCCAAAAGTGTAGGGTTACGACATTTGAGCGTAATGAGTCTTCATTCCTATTGGACATGTCCCAAAATTGGGTTCCCATTCTTTGTTTCAAGGTGGGGCACTTTCAGGATTCTCTGGGCAAAAAACGGAGAAGTCTCGGACTGGAAATAAGCCATCGTTCTTGGTGTTGTCCAAGATTCAGTTGGTATGGTTTGCGCCCGACAATCATCATTCGTGCTGATGAAATGATGAAACCCTGTTTTTGTGTTGGTCAAGCCACATTTTTGGATGGTTCAACCCACATCCTTGTTGGTTACACCGCCATGTTTGTGAGTTTAATTTTTTCTTCTTGCTTGCTAAACGCTCTATTTTGGCTGGTTGACCCACCATTGTTGTTGGTTCAATAGAATCATCCCAGTCCCCAGGCCCAAGCGTCGTAAACCAAAGACAGGCGCCCGGCAGACTGCGCGGGGCCGCGTACGCGATGGCGACAGCTGCACACAGCACCGTGCGTCCAACGCTCTAGGAGATCGGCTGCCAAAACCAGAACCTGAAGTTTGTGGATCATCTCAAGTATTGCAGCTCACCTATTGTTTGTCTAAACTCATGATATCGCTGTTTCGTTAAATGGAGGTACCCCAATAGCTGGATTTTATCATGGAAAATCCTATGGAAAAAATAGATGATTTGGGGGGGATTTTGCATGGGATCCCATGGTGAATTGTGGCTGGTCTTGGGATGTCTTTACCCAGATAAGTTTTGTATGTAAAGGCAGGATTGAGTATCGTAAATGAAATATTTTTGTAATATGGGTCTGTCTGTAAAAAAGGATGCTACAAACTGACAATTTTCATACGGAAAATGAGGACCAACGGTCGCCTCGAATCCTCAGATCCAGAGCAAACTCATGGAAGGCGGCTTGAGCCCTTCCAACTGTCACGTTTAAAAAAAATACTTTGCTTCGAGTGATCCCCACCATGACATTTCAAAACAGCTTGTTGACACCACTTTTGTCTGAAGCTTTTGTCACGGGACTTTTGCCCAACTGACTATCCCAATCATTTGTTTCACCTGGCAGGTCATTGTGCATGTCAGTCTGTCAAACAGGATATAAACATGTCAGTGGGCCATGTGAAGTAAACTCCAGAGCTCTCAACAGGTTTGCTTAAAC
>Ga0126342_10017624_pt1 | contig 12332 bp, 6 predicted proteins | sample Cyp1metagenome_FD_92528 | JGI IMG/M metagenome (GOLD analysis project Ga0126342, IMG submission 92528) | Coral microbial communities from Lord Howe Island, Old Settlement Bay, Australia - Cyphastrea 1 metagenome | ecosystem: Host-associated > Invertebrates > Cnidaria > Coral ... | reverse complement strand
TAGAACGGGGAAATTTAATTATAGAACGGATCCGAATCCGCGCGGAATCGGGATCCGGAGGAGTACGAAGGTACGGTATTTTACCGTACTTTTGTACTCCTGGCTCCGTTCTATAATTCTGGCGCTGACTGTAGTTTTAAATATTACTGATCATTAATCAATCTTGTTACTATAATTATCTGTGATAATCATCTGAAATATTGATATGGATGTGGGTCAAAATGGAAGACCTAGGGGACCACAGATGTTAGTCTAGTTTAGTATTAACCAAGCAAGTATTGGGGTACCTAATTTTGACCCATACCCATATTATCATGAATGATCATTAGTTATTACTATAATTATTATCTGGGATGAATGATCCTCCCAACCACCAAGGCACTCCTGCGGCAAACACGGCCTCTCCAGCTCGAGGGCCTCCCGCCGTGCCGCTGCGATGCACTGTTCCAGATCCAGCTCCTTGGGCCCGACCACCGGGGAAGCACCGGGGACGGGGGTGAAGGGACCCAAAAATCTCGGAAAAAATGAGGGGAGTGATGGATTTGAGATGAATTTGATGAATTAATTCGGTATGGAAAATTTGGCAAAGATGGAGAATTTGATGGCTTGATGGCTTCAAGATGGATGTTGAAAGAGACATTTTATTCCCAAAAATGTCCACCAAATGGGGACTTGATGGATTTACGATGGGGTTTGGAAGATTACTTCTGTCCTCTCTCGAAGAAAGGGGCTGTGTTAGTGATGGCAAAGTGGATGTTTACGGTCAAAACCTGGTTGGTGGTATACCTACCCCTCTGAAAAATATGACTTCATCAGTTGGGATGATGACATTCCCAATATATGGCAAAATAAAAGAAATATTCCAAACCACCAACCAGTTAAGTTGGTTAAATCCTCATTAAGTTGGTTAAATCCACCATTATTCTTGGTGATGTTCCATAGTTCTGTAACAAATTACCAGAGGGTATTCCAAATAGCCATAGCCTCTGGTAATTTGACATGGGAAATCATCCAGATCACAACGGGTCAGAGACGGGCCATGGCTTCCGTTCGTTCGCACACTTTTTCATGTGGTCGGATGTACTTGGGGATTGTCCCATTTTTTGAACCAAAAGAGGGGTTGCAAAGAAAACTGAGAAGAGGACAACCTAAGGAAACCGGTGAGATTTAATGATGCTGAATATATTAATGAATCTGTTCATCTTAATCTAAGGGAATGCGATGATTTTCCCTTGACTGATTGGCCAGTTTCATAAAGGGCGATGCGTCCATTTTGACAGCCCCTCTGAATGAATACAATCAACATACATAAGACAACCAACTGAATAGATGGGTTTGACTGAAAATAAGCTATCCCCTATTGCAACAGTTTACTATATGTTCCCAAGTACTATGTCGAATTTGTGGATGAACACATGTTTTGACAAATCCAAAACGTTTTGGTGGTATGGCATGCCGATAATGAAAGCCTAGAGCCCACAAAAAAGACCCATCATGTCCGTATTATCAACCACAATGTCAACCCGGGATTAATCAACTCTGTCGATGAATTGGGGTGGCTACCACCAACATAGGAATCAATAACTGTAATTGAGAGAGATCACAGTTGAAATAAAGTTTCATCGCAAATTTGGCTGGTTAAGTCCATGCCCATGCTTTTGACAGTTCAACCTCTAGTTTTAAAAGTAACATTCATGACACACATTCAAAAAACCTATCCCATGTACCCTCTGGTAATTTAACAGTTTGTTATTGAAAATGGCCATCGAAATAGTTGATTTACCCATAAAAAATGGTGATTTTCCAGTTCGCAAACTGTTAGTTTACCAGAGGGATCCAGAGGGTAAAGACTTGATGATAACCACAACCGTCTGCTGGCTACACACATGGTTTGCGGGAAAATTTCCATCTAGATACATCAAAACGCACGTTTCATTTTTCTTGGTGAAGACTTTCCATTGAGTCAAGTTGGTTTACCCATTAAAAATGGTGATGTTCCATAGTTAGGATAATTTAGCAGAGGTGGTTCATGTTGAATAATGGTGATTGATGGTTAATAATGGTTAAATCCTCATTAAGTTGGTTACAATCATTATGGTTAATAATGGTTAATAACCAGTTAAGTTGGTTAAATCCTCATTAAGTTGGTTAAATCCACCATTTTTATTGGTGAAATCGCCATGGGCTCACCATTTCGGCCGAAAGCAAGGCGCTCTGCAGCGCTCCGCGGAGCCTTCCGCGGATTTGTCGGCGGGACGTGGATCCTCGTCCAGATCTTCGTGCACCACCTGGATGCGAGGATATGTAAAATACGAATCCACTTATATAACTTATATACACTCTGGTAAACGTTTACAGTCTGCGACATTGAAAATGGCCCAGTCGAAATAGTTGATTTTCCTATTAATAGCATGGTGATTTTCCATAGTTTGTTGTATGTTTACCAGAGGGTATTTATCCACTTATAATCCACATAAAAAATATATTATCCAGATATAAAGTGTACTGAACATGAATTTATCCACTTATATATTACATTATATTACATGTAAACTTGTCATACGTGATATATATATATAACTATATTTATATATAGACCATGTGTATGTATATATATATATATCAAGTATGTGTCTATAAAGTTTGAATACATATACATACTATACATATATACTTACATATAGACAAAGTATAAATATCGCAATATATATATACTGTATATGAGGACATACATGAACAGGTGCTTACAAAGAAAACATCATCACACTACATACAACATACTTATGTAAGGCAACTAACATCTGTACAAGTGATGTGTCCACAAGAAACATAGTTATTTTCAGGGTCGTCAAACAACTGGAGGTTTCAATGATTCAATAGCAAAAATATCGCACTGAATGATACACTTTCCAGCATATCAACATTTCATACCCTATCATATCCTCACTATAGGCATATTATCATATATATATATATACATATATATATGTACATATATCCCTATTCATCCACCAATATCCCATGAATATTCAATTATATCCCATTAAATCCCATCAAATGATGGCTAAATCCCATTAAATCTCATCATTATCCGACTACTATCCAATTTAATCTGGGTAAATTACAATATTTCACTAACCTGAATTGTTGGACCATTTGGGGATGATTTCCCTTACTAACCATGATTCCAGGGTTCGGGAGAACAGGGTTCGGTCGTTATAATTTACCCGGATTAATGTCAACTATTGGTCATCTAGCAATGTCAAACCATGGCTTAATGGCAAATTATTCATGGTTTATGATGTGAATATTAATGGCTAATAGTTTTCTTATTAGTGGTTTATGATGTTTAACTTATTATATGATACTATTATTCATGCTTAAACACCAGTTGCTTTTTGGAACGGATCACCAGTTTTAATCTGTTCATGATGTTTATTATCCCAGATTAATATAACGATCCCATGTATTCCCATTAAATCCCACCAAATGATGGTTAAATCCTGGTTAAATCCCAACAAATGATGGTTAAATCCCATTAAATCCCAACAAATGATTGTAAAATCTGGTTAAATCCCACCAAATGATGGTTAAATCCCATTAAACCCCACCAAATGATGGTTAAACCCCATTAAATCCCACCAAATTATGGTTAAATCCCATTAAATCCCACCAAATGATGGTTAAATCCTGGTTAAATCCCACGATGGTTAAATCCCATTAAATCCCACCAAATGATTGTTAAATCCTGGTTAAATCCCACCAAATGATGGTTAAATCCCATTAAATCCCACCAAATGATGGTTAAATCCCATTAAATCCCACCAAATGATTGTTAAATCCTGGTTAAATCTCACCAAATGATGGTTAAATCCTGGTTAAATCCCAACAAATGATTGTTAAATCCCATTAAATCCCACCAAATGATGGTTAAATCCTGGTTAAATCCCACCAAATGATGGTTAAATCCTGGTTAAATCCCACCAAATGATTGTTAAATCCTGGTTAAATCCCACCAAATGATGGTTAAATCCCATTAAATCCCACCAAATGATTGTTAAAACCTGGTTAAATCCCACCAAATGATGGTTAAATCCCATTAAATCTCATCATTCTCCGACTAATATCCCATGAATTTACCAATCCCACGTCGGGTCGCCTTGTCAATCAACTTCCGGAAGCCCGAGCGCGTGGTGCCGCCGCGCGGCAGCGAGGGCCGGGGCAGTCGGAGCTTGACCTGCGGCGGTTTTTTGTGCTGGGGTTTCATCGTGACTACCTTAGGTTATTGTTGGTTAATAGTGGTTAATGACCATTAGTCGTGACCTAGAGTTAATAGTTGTTAATAATGGTTACCCTCTGGTAAACATAAAACGATGGAAAGATCCACCATGTTTAATAGGGAAATCAACTATTTCGACTGGGCCATGGCTTCAATGTCGCAAACTGTTAAATTACCAGAGGGCAATCTTTTTTGAACCATGAAACTTGGATCTGAACGTGAAAAAATCAAATTTTCATGGTTAAGACTAGATCTTCCATGGTTTCAAATTAAGTTGGTCATGGTTAAATCAACATTCTTCATGCATACAAATTGGATTTCAACCATCAAGAATGGTGGTTTAACTATGACCAGTTTATTTTTAAGTCATAACAAATCTAATCTTAAGCATGAAAATTTGCTTTTCACCATCAAGAATGGTTATTTAACCATGACAAATGTAACCTTTAACCATGGAAAGATGTTCTTTTAACCGTGAAAAATTGGTTTTAACTATCAAGACTGGTGATTTAACCATGGCAAATTTAACTTTAAATCATAAAAAAATCTAATCTTAAGCATGAAAATTGGTTTTCAACCATCAAGAATGGTGCTTTACCTAGACCAATTTAATGTAAATCCGTGAAGCAACATTAACATGATTTACTTTACGTCGGGTGATCCCCATCGTGACAAATTAGTTTGTCATAGTTTCTGCCATCTCATCTGGAAATATACATGGTATATATTCTCTGTCATTCTATTCTGGCATGCTATCTGGCATCTATTCTGGCATTCTCTCGGCACTGAGCTCTGGCACTCGCAGTCCGGCAGCGCCCACTGAGATCTTGAGCTCGCGAGGGCGTAGTGCGAGGCAGGAGGAGGAAGGAGGCGGAAGCAGCTCTGATAAAATCTAGAGACCCTCACCTGGCAAATTGGAAAATTCAATTTGAACCATAAAAAATAGTAAAACATGGGGTGTTGATGGATGTTAACCATCAAATAATGGGATCTGAATTAAGCGTCTGAACCATGAAAATTGACGCTTTAAGAGGGTTGCGTAGAGTTGTTCATTGCTTCTAAAGGGCTTACGGGGAAAAATGTGGGCCTAAGGATGTAACCAGCTGACCTCCGGGATCACAGCTTTGTCTCCAAATTTCTTTCCGCAAGCTTCTGCAATGCGCCCATCCCAGGAATATTTATTACCAAGCTGCATTGTAAGCTATCTAGCTATTTGCTGGTTGGTTGTATAAAGCGTTATCCTCATGTTTATCCCCAATCATTGGTTATGTAGGCTGTTGAGTTCGGAGGATACAATTTCACTAGCAGTTTACCCTCTGGCACACATCAACAAAACTATATAAAACCACCATTCTTAATGGTGGAAATCAACATAAATCAATGTCAATTATCTATAAATGAGCCATGTTCAATGCCCATTACCAAATGGACTATTAAAAATAGCCCTGATATTGGCTGAGATATTTCCCCATATTTCTGGGTCTCACAATTTCTCCAAGAATAAAACTGCCTTGCTGGCCACTTGGAAGGTGTAGAGGTTCTGGGCCAACTCTTTGAGAACCTCCTGCGATTCAGCAAGATTCAGCGGAGAACCATTTGGATTTGGGACCCTGGTCATTTAACCAATAGCTATGGTTAATTTGGGAAAATCTACTATGTTATAGATGGTTAATGGGATAGAAAATGGACTTTCATGGGATCTATAGATGGGGTTCTAAGGGAAATTAGCCTCTGGTAATTTGTTACATAGCGAAAATGACCAAAGAAATAGTGGATTTACCCATTGAAAATGGTGGATCTTTCCATCGTTTTTTGGGACTGTTTACCAGAGGGTAACTGGGAAGAACCGGGAACACTTGTTCAATTTCGTTTCCAACCATGGTGAGTATAAAAATAAACCGACCGACACTTTATATACCCTTTACTAACATAGCTATGGAAAATCACCATCCTGAATAGGTAAATCAACTATAAATGGGCCATTTTCAATAGCTATGTTAAATTACCAGAGGGTAATTTTCAAGTAAATGAGGATGGCCAAGCTTTGGGTCTTGATCGTCATGAAGCCTGTATCAATGGTACGACCCAAGCAACAAATACTTTTGCATCTCATGTTTGACCAAGATCCTCTTTTTCTGTCATGATGCAGCTATGCCTATCCATTCAACAGAACGTAAACAAACAGTAAACAGTGAAGTAGTCTTTACATAAAAAATCAATGTTTAAATTTATATTTGTCCAACAAACCATGGATATGGGCATGCCTGGAAATGAGGCATACTCCAAAATTGCAAGTTAGATAGGAAAATGATGAGAAACCGGTGGATTTAGGGCTAGTCTATTTTCGGACGACAAACCCGGACTATGGTATACAGCGTCAGTTATAAGTGGATAGGTGTTATATCATATCCCAACTTATGTGGTGCTAGCAGCACCATGGCTATACCCATCAATAATATACATGCCATCCCAACTGTGGTTTGTAAATAGATATATCCATGGGATTATAAACCTGCAACTACAGTGAAATACACCCACCTAGTATCCTTTGCCACATGGCTTTGTCTGAAAATAAGTTACCCTAAAACCCGCTGGCTCATAATCTTCCCGACCTGGAAGTGCAGTTCCAGTTATAAGTGGATATATGACCATAGTTACAGGGTTTGTATCCCAACATGAAATAATTACAATGCTTATACCCACTATTTTCACCTCAACCTTCACCCCTCCGTATTAAACTGCCATGAATCTGGTGTATCCCCACTGCTGAGCGCTGCCTGTAATCGCTCGTCCGCATCGCTCTGCGGCTCCACGATGCTCTTACAGATCTGACCTTGGAATCTGCGCGCTGCGAAGCTGGGCCCCCCAGTTCTGTTTGTGGTGCGAAATAACCCCCGTGGCCCATGAATAGTATAGATATATTTATATCTACCATAAAACCAAGTTCTTGGAGTTATGTTCATCAACTGTGCTAACTATGGGGCACCACCTTGTATTATGCTATGACCGAAAACCTAAAAAATTGTGTAAAACTAGCAACAGTTTGGTTTTTCACTCAGAAAAAAAGTGGATAGAACAAACACACATGAGGAACATGAGGATAAACACCAAGCAAGTATCTGTGGTTTCACCAGCAATAGGAATTTTCGCAACATAAATATGAATTATATGGGGGGGGTCCTAAATTGGGGGTACCCTAAAATGGATGATTTATAGAGAAAATCCTATTAAAATGGATGATAACTAGGGGTACCCCCAATGGAAACCCCCAAATATGAATGATATGAATGTGACGGGAACATCCAAAGACATTCATTGGAAATACCCTCTGGTAAACTAACAGTTTGGTATTGAAAATGGCTATGTGGAAATAGTTGATTTACCCAAAAAAATATGGTGGTTTGCTATGGAAAATCACTATCTTCAATAAGTATATCAGCTATCAATGAGCATAGAAATAGATAGAAATAGTGGATTTACCGATACACATGAAAAATGGTGGATCTTTCCATCGTTTTTGGGACTGTTTGCCAGAGGGTAGGGATTCGGCTGGACCACTCGATGCCGACCGGACTCGCGGACCGGACTGGGGAATCCATGGTGGCATCCCCGTTGGGTTCCCAACGTTGAAGCAACGGGTGCCCTGCTTGACCATGATGATTATTGTTCATGATTGTTACTATAATAATCAGTAATAATAAGTATCATCATTAATCATTCATAATCATTGTTGTTCATCATTAATAATCATTGGTCATTAATCCAACCATGATGATTATTGTTCATTATTATTATTCCTCCCAATAGTTATTACTATTATTACTGATCAACCATACTAATAATAATAGTTAATGGGGGTCATTGATTATTAATAAACACTAATGATTATTCAGGATGATTATTCATGACGGGATGTTGATGTTCATTAATAAGAGTCATTAATTATCAATTACGCTCATGATTCTTAATACTGCTTATCATTAATTAATATTGTTACTATAATAATCTGTAATAATAATCTGTAATATTGATATTATCATTCTGGTTGGTGGCTTTTCGCCTACCCCTCTGAAAAGTATGACTTCGTCAGTTGGGATGATTAAATTCTCAACTGAATGGAAAAAAACATGTTCCAAACCACCAACCAGTATTGGTTCTAAGAGTGGCTGAAGTATTCCCCATTTGGCTCGATGATTGCCCCAAAAAGAGTCCATTTAAAGGGAAGATGCTCAGTCAGCCATGATTACCAGAGGATATCAACCACAAATCTGTGGCCCCTGGGGAAGTTGTAAAGCCAAGGCACAAATTTCAGACCAGCTTCGCGTCACCTGGTGGTGGATCAACACCAAAATTCCCATGGCCTTTCGGAATGTGTTTCCATATTCATAGGCTATCGTGGGTTTGTCTGAAAATCGGGTAACCCGAAAACCAATCTTTCAAATAATTTTCTCTATTCAACTGGCTCAAACGGTGGGTATCCCTTTTTTTAAGACAAACCCACATCAGGTTTCTTTTAAAACAACATCTGAACAATGTTCAAAACCCGAAATGTCATTCCATTGTACTGCTTCAAAGGGATTCTCATAATGGATTATGATAATCCCCTATATATCCTATATGGCAGTTGATCTAAATTCCATTATCTGCAAACGGCAATTCTTTAGGAATTCAATACTTTCGCGAATCTTTCGCGAACCCCACGTTAATCTTTGGCGGGGGTCTCATATTGAAATCTTTCACTAAATCTTTTGGCAAAAAAATAATCCTCGCGAACTCAGAAAAAACTTTAGCGGGGTCTCATGTTGGAACCCTTGCGGCCTTTGTAATCGACAATCTCTACATGGACCTTTAGCTCGACAATCATTTGCATTGATTAGTATAACAAAGTATAACCCCATAAAAATCATCAAAACCATAATAAACATTAATAAACCATATTTAGCAGCCAGTCCCCTTTAATCATCTGTCCCTGCGTGAGTCCCCCCTTCGCCATCTTCGCCTGCGTGTGCCAACACTGATGAAGTTGGTCCCAGGAAGCTCCCAGGGGAAGCAGGGCAGGTCCCGCAAACTTCACCAACCAGCAGAGCATGCGCATGTGGTTAGCGACCGCTCGCAAACAGGCCTGGCATCCGGCATGAAAAAGCATGGAGTGATCGATGGAATCGATGGATGATGCAAATGATGATGATCCTGGAAACAAAAAAAATCCAGTCAATTTTGGCTCAAATGAATTGAATATACCCAGGAGACCATTGATGGCGTTCTCTTAGCACCGCATCCATTTGTAAACATAGACAAACATCATGGTTGAGACATCTTAAGACTATCTATCCCCTTCTGTCTTTAAAGCCGGAACCATCAACGTTTGTTACCCCCATGCACCGCACACCTCCAGAAGGGTAAACAACTCCAACTCAAAGGGCTTGGACCAGTAGATGGGTTCAGCTGCTGCATGGGGCAACAAATCCTTCCGGGCACCGGTTTCGACTGGAAATCCATGCAGAAATGGAACAACTGATGACTGCAGGTGCGTCATGTGCTCGTGTTTGGTAATATGGTAAACCCAATGGCACCACTTGCCAAAATGATGGTGTATAAACCATCCGAAGTGGAGGTTTTATACGGTTTTATACTGACTTGGGTCTAACCATGCTCTCACCACTGGAAACACCATGTCCGAATGGCTATCCTGGATTTATCCTACAGTCTCCAAGATATGACCTATGACCTATGTGTCAATGATTTCATCGTTACAGCTCCATGGCTCACCAGTAAAAGGCATTGATTTTAAGGGACTCCCAGCCGCGAACAGCATCATGAGGTGTCACATTGATATCCAACTTAAAGATGACACATCTGTCCTTGTGAAAAATGGGGTGATTTCTACCCATATGCAACCCATGGTGCTGGAATATGCTTACCAACATTTGCCCGAACGTCCAAAATCACCGACAGTTTTGTAGGTTTTTATATACCAGCACCATGCGTTGCATATGGGATATTGATCGATCATCATACACCGTTGTTATTATAGTTATAAACCAACTTAGCTAACGAACTGGGGCCCCTGTAGGAAACCTGAAGATTTTGAGGTCCTGGTCCCCTGGTCCCGATCAAAGGGATGCCACGCTGGAAAGTGTTACCCCTCCTTCAGGGCGTCTAAATCCTGTAGGAAGGCAGACCTTCAGCGTCAACGATGATAACGATGATGAAGTTTGAATTTCCATCCCATGAGATATTTATGGGATATTTCATGATATTTCTATGTGATACTCATGGGATATCATTACTGTTTTTTTATGCTTTGTAACAGGGAACCTGTCTTACCTGTCCAGGACGTGACGTTTGTTTTTCTGGGAGGCTATACCCGTACACCCGGCCTGGTAAACGTTTACAGAACTAAGGAAAATCACCATTTTTGATGGGTAAATCAACTATTTCTATGGCAATTTCCAATAGCTGTGTAACAAATTACCAGAGGGTAATTGTTTTTCATGGTGGTGAACCCATGGATATGAGGGGATTGTCCAAAAAGAATGGGTTGATCAGGACGTATCCCCAACTTATGGCAATGTTCATGAGGACGTGAAGCCTAGACCACAAAGGGGTAAGGATCGAAAAAACAAAAAATAGGATCAAAAAAATATCCGAAAGAATCAAAAAATACTATCGGAATCGGGATCAAAAAAATATTATCATTATTATTATTAGTAGTAGTTGTTGATGTTGTAGTAGTAGTAGTAGCAGTAGTAGTAACAGTAGTAACAGTAGTAACAGTAGTAACAGTAGTAACAGTAATAATAGAAGTAGTAGTAGTAGTAGTAGTAGTAGTAGTAGTAGTAACAGTAATAATAGAAGTAGTACTAGCAGTAGCAGTAGCTGACATATTGTATGTTGAAAGCGTGGAAAGCTGTACAGTGCGGATTTAAGCAGCAAGATAAGAACAGCTGCAGGGAAATAAGGATTAGACTAATGGTTTACACAACACATGAGGATTATATAGGATTATGATGCAGTAGCCATAAGATACATAAGAAATAGTGAAGCGACTGTTAAATGGTGATGCAACCCGCACTGAAAAGAGGTTTCACCGTCCGTTTGACCATTAAAAACAGTGTTTTCTCTATTCCTACTCTGGGCATTCCGCAGTGCTTGTTGGCTGGGTCTGGCTCTGGGTCGTCCCACCTCGAGCTTTCCACCAGCTCAACCTCTTCTGGACGGAGGTGGCTGCCTGCAAGTTATGCAAGTAGCTGGCGGTTGTCTGACCAAGCTACTGGTTCTAGGTTTAAACAAATATCCCTGCTGTATAGAAACCATCCATTTGGGGGTACCCGCATGACTATGGAACCCCCCAAAAATAGCTGCCCCCCACCTTCACCAAGTGGAGTGGTTTCCTATACGGTAATTTTCTTTTTCCACATAGCTATCATAGCCCATTGATAGTTGATATACCTATCAAAGATAGTGAATTTCCATAGCAAACCACAATTTTTTGTGGGTAAATCATGGTAAATCAACTATAAATGGCCATTTTCAAGTTCGCAAACTCTTAGTTTACCAGAGGGTACCAACTGATTCAACACATTGCCTGCACAGGCTTCCAGGCACAGCTGCAGCCGGTCCATGGCGCGTCCAAGGCGCTGCCGGGCTTGTTTCGTGGCGCGCGTGGCAAGGAGCGTGTCCACCAGCAGCATCAAACCTCGAACAAGGTATCAAAACTGGGAAACTCAAGAACACGGGAAGATAGTTGGGAAAAAATGCATCTATATGTGTATACAATCTGTATATATATATATATATATGTATATGTATATATGTATACATCATATACATAAGGTTGGCGTATAATCGCGTAAATGTGTATATATATATATATATATCCGCCGACCCCGGCCTTCGCCAAGGCCGGGGCGGCGCCTGGGACCACCGCAGGTGTGGATCCTGTCTTTCTTGAACCCTTGCCACGCCCAACGCTGCAGGCAAAAGCCACCACAAGGCCACAGCAATGGCTCAAGAGCACCCCACGGCCGCAGCAATGGCTTCTTTTATAGGC
>Ga0126342_10017623_pt1 | contig 12332 bp, 14 predicted proteins | sample Cyp1metagenome_FD_92528 | JGI IMG/M metagenome (GOLD analysis project Ga0126342, IMG submission 92528) | Coral microbial communities from Lord Howe Island, Old Settlement Bay, Australia - Cyphastrea 1 metagenome | ecosystem: Host-associated > Invertebrates > Cnidaria > Coral ... | reverse complement strand
GCGCAAGTACGTGAACGTTATTGCCCACCCCACCCCACCCCTGCGTGACGTGACACATCTTCAACGTAGCATGACGTATGTGCGCAATTGTGCGCACGTGCAAGTGAACGTGCCGTGGCGTAACATCATGGGACTGCGCAAGTACGTGAACGTTATTACTTAGCCAGGCTGCTGTTTTATAACTAGTTAGCAGGGTTAGCACATGTTACTAACTATATTCTAATTAGGTTGTAACTATGCTTTAACTAGGTCTTAACTAGTTATAATTTTCTTAACAAGTTATGATTATTACTAACTTTTTAAAAAAGTTAGCTAACTTTCTTAATTATGTTAATTTTGCTAATTAATTAGCAAAGTTATAACTAGTTAGCTTCAAAATTAAGATAGTGTAAATGTGCACTTTGTGTATTTGATTTTGAACATTTTCAACAGAAAAACACGGTTTCTTAAAAGCCAAAATCACATTAGCCATTTGGCTGCATTCAAACATTAGCCATTCCCAGGCTGAACCTCAACATTAGCCATTGCAGGCTTCACCAGCTGACATATTGCAGCATTGGCCATTACCAGGCCCACTTGGTCAAAGCCCCTTGTTTGTTTTGCTGCTTTGGCCCCAAAGCTGTCAACTTCTTTGGAGCCATGGAGCCTGCTGTGGAAGTGTCACACATTGTTTGTGTGAAGAATGGTGGTGGCAAGAAGATCCAAATCCCTGAGCAGCTTGTTGTGAAGGACATGCTGGGTTACAAACTCAAACCCACCTCAAGTGTGTTTTGCTAGCAAGCTTATATGGCTGAGAGGTTTGCCCCAATGTGTTTGGGAAATGTTGGGTTCAAAATGCATGCAGGACTCAGAAGGTGTTCAATATTTGAAGCTTGCAGCTACCAACTACACCATTTGCAAGCTGGTCTGTGGTGAGGGGCAAAAGAATTCTTCCTTGGCTGGTGGTGGCAAGCTTCAAGAGCTTAAGGACCTCAGGAACCAAAAAGTTGGTCTGACCCCAGAAGCAGCTGATGAAGAACAAGGTGGTGATGAAAGTGCTGGCAGCAAAAGGAAAGCAGGTGTGCACAAGCCACCCACTGTAGTTGAGATTGAATTGGATGGGACCAAAGTCAAAGTCCTGTGTCCACCCAAAAGGATTGCACAAAGCGATTTGATGGTGCAACTTGACCCTGTCCAGTTGGATGCAGTGTTCACTTTCCTTGGTCCTGACTGCCAGTCACTGGCTTCAACCAGGTCCTATCAGAAATCTGGCAAATTCTGCAAAACAGGTGGCAAAGAACCATGTGCTGATGGTCAAGTTGAGGGCTAAGAGAGCCTTGATGGCTGGGTGTTCAAAAAAGGCTGACACAGTGCTGGCACCAGATTAGCCTATACAGATGGCTTGGTTCAAAAAGGTTCAAAAAATTAGCCTGCTACTCTGCAGGCCTACACATTAGCCAGATTAGCCTTCCATGGATTGGCATTGGCTCATTTCTTTCACTGGCTTCCAATTAGCTTCCATGGCTCAGAATGACAGCATGTTCAGCCAGCACATGAAGAGTGCACCTTGCTTCATGGGGTTTGGTGTGGCAGTGGCATGTTGGCTCACAGCCTTGAAGTTACAAAACCAACACATGGGCTTTGAAGAAAGGCTTACCACCACAAATATACTTACAAAGCTTACAAAGCCATCAAACAAGTACACAGCTGTGCAGCAACACCACCAACAACTTTTGAAAGTTTTGTCACAAACAACTCTTGAAAGCTGTGGAACCATGGAGCCTGCTGTAAAAGCAGAAATGGAACAGCTGCTAAAGAGCAGTGCCCCTGTGAACTCGAAGCTGGAGCAAGTCATCAAGCTGTTGACTTCCAAAGGCTTAGCCTATGAGGTGGTCCTCAAGCCAGAAGATTTGTTGTGCCACCCTGCTAACAGAGGTGGTGCCATGGTCAATGGCTTCGATGCTTGGGCCAAGGGGAACAGTGTGCTGACCACAGGCTTGAAGCCCAGCTTGCTCCCTCCCAACAGCTTCTGCATGGAGATGGACCCTGCCAGAAGAGATGGTCAGCTCCAGGCCAACCAACAGATGTGTGCCAAAGCTGAGAACTTGTTGGGCACAGTGATGGGGACAGAGAGATACCTGACTCTGGGCACATCTCACTTTGTGATGTACTGCAGGGCTCTTCAGCAAGGTGTTCCTGGACCAGAAGGTGAGAGGGTGAAGCCACCTCCAGAGATGTCTGCTCTGCTGGCATCTGGTTGGAAATGGGTGGCAATTGCAGCTGTTGTGGAAACTGCATTTCCTGGGTTTCCTTCCTGGTGCCAAGCTACTTTGAACAGTGTGAACAGTACGAACAAAGTGGTAGGTGAACTGGAGGCAATGCTTCAAATCAGTGCTTACTTGAAAGAAGGCCAGGCCATGAACACTGCAGTGGATCTGGTGAAAGCAGCAGCACCAGCTTGCGGAGCTTACCTAGAGGACATAGGTTACTTCTGCAAGCTTTTTCTTGGAGGAGACAAGTTCCCCTTGTTGGAGCAACTGAAGAATTTCAGTTCCCTGGCCATTATTTGTTAAGAAATTATGATTTATTTATCTATCAGCTTTAATGGCTCATATTCATTAGCCTTATACTGGCTCATGCCTTGAAACAGCTTGAGTCATTAGCCTTCCTGGCCCATGTTTTGAGACAGCTTCAGTCATTAGCCTTCCTGGCTCATGTATTCACATAACTTCATTTATTAGCCTTAGTGGCTCATACTCATTAGCCTTCATGGCTCATGCTTTGAGACAGCTGGAGTCATTAGCCTTCCTGGCTCATGTATGTGCATAAATTCATTTATTAGCTAAATTGGCTCATGTTCATTAGCTTGCCTGGCTCATGTATGATGGCATTGGCCTGCACAAGAGTTTGTTGTTGGAACTGAGGCATGAAGTTTGGCCCTACTCTCTTGATTGGCCAAGAAAGTATGGCATTGCTGAGCTTCTATGACTTCAAAGTGGAGGGCAATTCTCTTTTGTTCACCAGATTTGCCCTGCTGTCAGCAATGCTGACAAGCAAGAAGCATGCTGATGGGTACCAGAAGTTGATCTTCAAGAATGACTTTGACAAAATGGCCAGGCCTTTGAAGCAGCAGACTGTGCAGATGGAGACAGTTTTGAAGGATGCCTGGGTCAAAGTTCAAGATGGCAACATTGCTGCTGAGATCAAGAACCTGGCATATGGAAAGCTGGCTGTGAGGTGTGTTCTCTACTTACTTGGTAAGCAGAAGCTTGGCAGAGACAATGTGCAGTTTGAAAGCATGGAGGAAATCACTTCTGCATACTGCCATGAGCTGCTGGGGAAAGATGATGATGCTGCACCAGCAGCTTCCAGCTCCCAAGGGCCCCAGGTGAAGGATCTCATCCAAGCCAGTTCTGCTGAAGTTGCTTTGATTCAGCATTCCCATTTGAAGATCAATGAGCAGTATCTAGATTGCAAGGTATGGGTCCACTTACCTTGCAGTATTTGGAACATCCCTTACATTAGCCCAATGGGCTTCTCTTGCACTAGCCTTCATTAGCCTTTAAGGCTCTTGTCTGACACTAGCCTCTTGGGCTCATTTCTTTGAAAGGGATGTGTGCATCAGACTTTGTGTGGGTAAAGCATGGTTAGAATGCAATGGTGTCCACAAGCCTGTGTGGCTAGCTAAACATGGCTCCAGATCATGTTGGCTTTGCCCAAGGTATATCCACCAGAAGAAGCACACAGACAAAGTGTTCATCCTGAAGGCATTGACCAGTGACCACTGCATTTTTCAGCATGAGCCTTTGTTTGGTGAGAAAATTTTGGTGACCTCTGGGTTGGATGAACTGAAGCTATGGAAAAAAACCAAGAAGGATTTACCAAAGCTTGCACCTGAAGAGTTTGTTTCCCAGAGAATGGTGGGAAAAGTTGGGCAGCCACTTCTAGACTACAACAAAGCCTATGTGGACTACGTTTTGCATGAGGCATACTTTGCCAACCTTGTCAAGGGGAAGTTGCAGTTCTCCTTGAGCCCAGCTGGTGTGTACAGCAGCATCAAGTTCAAGAAAGGAGACTTGCAGCTGTATCCATTGGGCCATGCCCAGCTGATCAAGCCTGAAGAGAAGAAGAAAACCAAGAACCTGGTTGTGCATTATGGGGGGTACCATTTCCAGATCGTGCCCTACAAGGCTGTGACAAGTTTTGATGCCAAGGACAAGGGCCACCTGATTCCTTTGTACTGGGTCCAAGACACAGAAGAAGATAGCAAGTGCAACATGGCTTCGAAGAGCATTGGTTTCATGGATTTGAAAATTCCAATTTTGTACAATTCTGTGCCCATCAATAGCATGGACCAGCTTCTGAAAGCAGCACCTGCAGAAGCTGCTGATGGTTCTACCAAGAAGAAAGCTAGAACCACTTAGGGCATCAATGGATATGCCAGCTGTGCTGACTGCTGGCCAAGGTGGAAAAGGAGAAAAGACACAACATGTGCAAAACCATTAGCCTTTCTGGCTCATGCCTCACATTAGCCAAGATTTGGCTTACCTTTGCCTCACTGACTGCTCATACATATTAGCCTTAGTGGCTGATGCATTACATTGCTTCACTCACCAGCCTTCCTGGCTCATGTTTGCCATAATCACAGCCCTTTACCTGAGTGCTTCAGACTCATTAGCCTGCTTGGCTCATTTATGATCACATTAGCTTATGGGGCTTTGCAATGATTCCTGCACAGCATTCATTTCAGAAATGCAGATTTGTTACTTGCAGCCATGTCTGGTGATAGCACTGGTGATTGCAGGCCTGACTTAAGGCTCAAAATGAAAAGGCATTTGCCTGGTTGGGAAGAGCCTGTGCCTAAACAAGGCAAATGGACCTCTTGGGATGAATGGGAGTCTTGGGAGGACCTGGGTTGAAAAATTGTAACAATACGTACTTGCCAAGAAATGATTTGGGAAGTTAATGCTATTTGTTCATGGATGCATGCTTTACCTGCATCTGTTCACTGGCAGGACCAGCCATGGAGGGAGAACTTGCACTGGTCCAATGACTCTGCACCCTGGCACTGGGAGCAGCCTCCTCTGACACCCCCAAGTGATCCTCCTCCAGGCCCTCCAGAATGGCAAGGTGATGATGCAGACACTGAAGCCTCATTCCACCCTGAGGACATGGCTGCTGATGATGCTGAAGACCATGCTGGTGACCTACATCTTGCAGGAGATGGAGAATATGAAATGGCTGAAGGCTATGACCAGCCTCAGCCTGAAGGCTATGACCAGCCTCAGCCTGAACCTGCGCATGAAGGCCACACATGGGACCAAGCTGAACCAGAAGAAGAAGCTCCTTGGGAGACAAATCCAGTGACTGTGGATGGTGCTACAGCAGAAAGGCAATTTGCGTGGGATCCTGCTGATCTCCCTCATGTACGCAGTGACCTGGGACTGCAGCCTTTGTTGAGGACTACCAGGCATTCACCTGCTGCTGCCCACCCACATGATGACAACCTGAATGTGGAGAATGTGCTGAACAAGATGGAGCACCAGCCACAGTATGTGCCAGACTTTAGCCAACAAGGACAATATAAATCTGGCTGGATGAATAAGTGTATCCTGCTGGTTGCTCTCTGGAAAGAGAGAAGGTTCAGGCATCTGGAAGATGTTTGCAACCGTTTTGCAGGACATCATAGTATCTCCCACAATGTAAGGTGCCTGCAGTCACACATCAGAAAGCATGGTGACAAAGGGCCAGTCTTGATGGGCTACCGATACTAGCTTCCTGGTGGTCAAAAAAAATGCAGCTTGAAAGAATGCTTTGCAATACATTAGCCACTTGTGGCTCATACTCATTAGCCTGACACATGGCTTGCCAATTTCATTAGCCAAGCTGTGGCTTACCTTTCAAGCATGGGTTGCTTTTTTGATTAGCCTTAGTGGCTTATCTATTGGCATTGCTTCACTCATTAGCCTTCATGGCTTGTATGTGCTACAATCACAGCCTGTTGTCTCAGTGATCCAGACTCATCAGCCTGCTTGGCTCATTGGTGGTCACATTCATGTCAATTGATTATATTTGAAGACTATATTTGAATAATTTACAATACAAATTTAAATTCAAACAGCAAAAGTGTAATCCAAACAGTTTACATTTCGATTCAGTCAACTGAATTGAAATCCAAACAGTTTACATTTCAATTCAGTCAGCTGAATTGAAATCCAAACAGTTTACATTTCAATTCAGTCAACTGAATTGAAATCCAAACAGTTTACATTTCAATTCAGTCAACTGAATTGAAATCCAAACAGTTTACATTTCAATTCAGTCAGCTGAATTGAAATCCAAACAGTTTTCATTTCAATTCAGTCAGCTGAATTCAAAATCAAACAGTTTTCATTTCAATTCAGTCAGCTAACTTGATCTACCAATCACATACTAACATTGATTCCAATGATATACATTCAGTTTCCTTTACCTTCTTAGCTTAGTTCTAACTGAGCCATGGCAGCCTGGACACTGGCTGACATCAAGAAAGAGATCCTTGACCTTTCCAAGCTCAATGATAGCAGGCCCAATGATGCGATTGTTGCCAGGATGGTGACACAAGTTGAGAGGAAGCTGGAATCAGCTGGTGCCATATCAGCTACAACTCTGATTGACCTGTCAGAGATTATTACAAGCACTTCTCTATCAGATGAACTGAAAAGGTCTTTGCAAAGCAAAGTTGACGATTTGGCCATGAGTGGTTCTAATGGACCTCTGCAATTGGTTTCGAAGTCACAGTCTTTGGAGACAATCTACAACTACTTGTCTGTCAGTGAGTTTGAGAAGGTGCAAAGCTCACCACTACCAGTGGCTACACAGATCTGCTGTAGCAGGCTCAGGATGATTGGCATCAAGTCTTTGAAGGAGAAGACAAAGAAAAGCACACTCGCTTTTCTCTTGCATTTGCTGCAAGCCAGAGGTGAGCCAATGCCCACACCTGCAGAGGTCTACAAGTTGTCAGCCTATGTGGCAACTTCCTTTCATGAGAACCAAGTGCAACCTTTGGTCCCTGGGTTGGCTACGTATCCCAGTACTCCTGCAGAGATTGGCCAAGATCCTCTTATGCATTTTAGCTTGGCTGAGTTGAATACACATTAGCCTTGGTGGCTTAACACAATCATTGGCCTCATATTGGCTCAAAGTTCACACTAGCCTTTTATGGCTTGCATGTTAGTTTGGCTGAATTAAGTACACATTAGCCTTGGTGGCTGCAAATAATCATTAGCCTTGTGCTGGCTCACATTTCACATTAGCCTTTTGTGGCTTGAAGTCTTTGATCTTTGATGCATCCCTAGTGTCATGTCATGTGTGATCTGAGGAATTCATTGATGCTGCCTATGGCTCTGACAAGCCAGTGATCCCAAGTTTGGATTTGCTTTCATCAGTTGGTTGCATGAAGAAACAATTTGGAGTAAGGAAAACACATGCATCACTGGAAGGCAGCAATTTGAGGGCAGGCAAGCAACAACAAAAAGAGCCACTGCAGCTTAATGATGACACATTGCTTGCATTCCAACATCTTTGTGCAGCAGCAAGGCAAATGGACACTCTCTCAAGAGTAGCCACACCACAAAAGTATAGTGAGAGAAAGCCCAGTAGCATTTCAACATTGCCACTGTCCACCAGCCAGTCATCTTTGGGACAAGTCAGCCCAAGCAATGCTGCACAGCCAGCACCCAGTGGCTCCTCAGTGCAAAGCCCAGCAGATGCCACCCCTGCAGCACCTGACCAGCTAGCACTGCCAGCTCCAGAGCCACAAGTTGAAACAAAAGCAGCAAATGATACCCATGGCAAACAGCAGAGCAAAAGTCTTGAAGAGTATGAAGAGCAAGCAATGAATCAGATTAGCCACAAAAAGACACCAATGAAAAGGCCAGCTAGTGCAAAGCCACCTCCAAGCATGAAAGTTTTGAAGAGACCAAGTGCCAAGAGTGATCAAAGCAAAGCAGATCCAAGCACTCCAGTGACAAACCCACAGGACAGCACAAAGAAAAAAAACAAATGACATGCTGGGGATGCTCCAGGTGCCGAGGAAATGTGCATGGCTGTGATGGATGTGCTTTTGCTGGCTTTGCAGGCCAGAGACTGAATGGAAGGGATGCTTGGAAGAAGTGGATGAACGATAAAAAGAAAATGGGGTGATGTAGCCAGCAGATAAAATGCTGCAAGCATGGGAAATCCCATGCATTGGGGACAGGTGCTGGGCAAACAAGCCCATGGATGGGGTCAAACAAAGTGCTCCTAGTACACATTAGCCTTTCTGGCTTGCTTACATTAGCCTTTCTTGGCTTACCTTAAGAAACACATTAGCCACCATGGCTGCACTACCTTTGATACATTAGCATTCATTGCTTGCCATTGTACATTAGCATGTTTATGCTCATCCCCCTGCTTGCATGGAATCACTCTGCAGAGCATGATTGTGACCAGCTTGGAAAGAAGCTCACCCCTGGCATGCATGAAGGGTTGAGAAGCTCAAGCCTGCACCTCCCTGCCTTCCCTGTGAGCTAGCTGCCACCATGGATGCTGAGAGGTTTGCTGCTTACAGCTCTTTCCTCCTGGGCATCAGAATCCTGAGCACCTTGGATGGCATGGCCAACAAGCTGAAGATCTATGTCAAGCCAGATGGAGAGCATGAGGCCAAGGTGTATGATACCATCGAGTGGTGTGACCAAGAGTGGCTGGGAAGGATGCACAGAGAAACTAGGCTATATTGAAGATAAAAAATTGTAAAGCCCACACATTAGCCATGAAAGCATTTTTTCTGTGCACCTACACAGTAGCCATCAAGGCTGCAAAAACATTTTGGCACACATGCACATAAGCAGCTTGAAATGCAATATGGCAAATGCCAACTCCATATAACAATTTAATTGCAGCACATTAGCCACTGAGGCTGTGGAAAAAATCATTGATTGATCACACATTAGCCAAGAAAGGCTTTCATCATGGAAAAGATGTGGGTTGGCTAAGCTGGCCACATTTGATAAGTAACCAAACCAACTAAGGATGCCAGAGCCTTCATGGATGTGGTGCTGCGAGTCCCCCAGCTGAAGAAGCTCTTCTTTGCCTACCAGGTGATCGAAGGGGTTGAGTTTATGGCTGTGATCAATGGAAAGATTGTGGAAAGTCCTTTGAGGTGGGTGGCACCCAGAGCAAAGCTCTGAGTCCCTGCTACTGGCTGTGCACTGGGTTGAATCCAGCTGATGGCTGTGTCAACTCGAGCTGATGGCTGTGTGCACTGAACAGCAGAGATGGCTGTGGGCACTGTGAGTGGAAAAAATCCAGCTGCAGCTTCTGCACTTTGCACTTGGCTTTGAAATATTAGCCACAAAGGCTCATCCCTTAAGACATTAGCCATACAGGCTCAATCCTTTTCAGGAATGTAGCCATGCACAGCCTTTGAAAACATTAGCCATGCAGGCTCAACCCTTGAAGACATTAGCCATGCAGGCTCAGCCCTTCAGAACTTTGGCCATGCAGGCCCAACCCTTCAGAACATTAGCCATGCAGGCTCAGCTCTTGAAGACATTAGCCATGCAGGCTGAACCCTTGAAGCTCTTGAAATTAGATTCCCCTTTTTGCATACTAGTTTTCGATCTCTCTTGCAGCTGGTGAATGGTGACTGCACAGTTGTGTGGCCAACAGCAGCCTTGCTTGGCTCCATGCTCCAGGCAACACATGTTTGCAATGATTTGCCACCAGTGGTTGCAGAACAGCATCCCAATCTCTTTCGTCTTGCAATGCCATGGCTTCTTCTAGTGGGAAAAGGGTAGCTGCTTTTGAAGATGACAAGGCAGCCAAGCACAAAAGGCTAACTGATTTCAAGTCAGGCTTGCCACACTGTTCTCAGAATGCTTTGTCAGCAATCTTGGGCAAAGTGAAGAAGGAAGGCATTCCAGACAGTACATCACCCAAAGATTTCAGGGCTGCCAGCAAAAGCTTGCTTGAAGAAATGACACTGTATGGGCCTATATGGCAAATTTCCAATGCAACTACCCTGGAAGGAAATGTGGTTGAAATCAAACACCTCAATGTGTTGTCCTTTCTGGCTGGCTTGTACTACAATGGTGGGAGTTTTCAATCTTACTTGGACAAACTTCACTCAGAAAGGCCAAGCTCAGTGGACAGACCATGGCAGGCAATCCTTTTTTCAGATGAAGTGCACCCTGGGCACCAGCTGAGTTCATCTGCCAAGAAAGTGTGGGCAATATATTTTGCATTTGTTGAATATGGAAGCTTTTTGTCGAAAGAAGATTTATGGATTACTCTTTATGTTGGCAAATCTTCAACAGTTCAGCAGCTGTGCAGTTCTATTGGCCAAGTCTTCAAGCTTGTTCTGGAGAGCATGTTTCAAAACCCAATGGCCAACCCTTTGTATGGTGTCAGACTCAAAAAAGAAAATGGCCAGTGCTTAGTGCTTCATTGGACAATGGCCATGTGGCTGCAAGATGGAGCTGCACAGAAGATGACTTTTTCCAACAAACAAGACTCTGGATCAAGAATATGCATGCTGTGCAAGAACCTGTTCAGTGCAAAGGGTGGGGAGGGCATTGAAAAAGAGAAGGTTCTTCAAAAGCATATCAAGCTGAAAGACTTGGACCTCAATTCATCTGATGAAATCTTACAGTCTTGGCAGAGGATGAAGGAAAGAGAGGCAAATCTCAACAAAGGCCAGTTCAAAAAATGGATGCAGGCCACTGGAATTGATTTTACACATGAAGCCTTGCTCCTCAGTGACCCACTCAAGGAGCTGCAGCTGCTCAAACCTGTTGAGCAATATGTTCCTGACCTCATGCATGCCCTTTGTAGCAAAGGTTGCCTTTCATATGTGACATTCTGGGTGTTGGAAGCCTTGTGTGAAGGGGGGATGGCTGATATATACGAGAGGCTACAATCGTATTTGCAACTTTGGTGCCAGCCCAAAGCTTTGAGCACCTTCAAGGCCCACTTGCTCTTTGACAAGAAGGCTGTTGATGGCCACAAATCTGCTGGCTACATCAAAAGCAGTGCAAGTGAGATGCTTGCATTGCACAAGCCTTTGGCATATTTCATTCAGAGCTGCTGCCTTGCAAACAACTTCATGGTGGACCAATGCAAATGTTTCTTGAACTGGCCTGCAGTCTTGGAATATTGCATGTGTATTCCCTTTCTTCAAAGGCCATCACCAGAACATGTGCTGCATTTAGTGGAGACAGCCTTGGCAAGCATCGTGACATGTGGGTGGGGGCCTGATATGAGGCCAAAAATGCATTGGCCTCTTCATTGGCCACATTGCTTGAAAAGGTTTGGCCTTCTTCTCAGCTGCTGGAGTTTGGAAAGAAAACATAAAGTTGTGAGGAGACAGGGAAGCTTGTGTTTCAACATGGAGCACTATGAAATGTCTGTTTTGAGGGAGGTGCTATGTGATCAAGTTTCAGCCTTGCATTCTACTAAAGATTTGGTGCTGGGTTGCTGTCTACAAAGCCCCAAAACCAACAAGAAAGCCCAGGCCATTTTGGCACAATACAACATTGAATGCCAGCAAGTGGCAAGATCTTGTAAACTGAGCAGTGGCTTGGAGGTGGCTGTGGAAGATATGGTCCTGTTCCAATCTTCTGGGCTTGTGCCCATGAGGTGTGGCAAAGTTTGCTATCTGCTGGCAAGCAATGGATATTTGTTGGCTTTGGTAGAAGAATACCAACTTGCAGACAGCAACAAAGAGATGCTTTTTTCCAAGTGGAAGACATCTGCTGCCACTTTGTGCCTTGTTGAAGTGAAATGCATTCGAACAGCTGTCACTTACAGTGTCTCCTCCAACGTTGGCTTGGTTGTCCTGGAGCCCTATCATGTTGCCAAAGGCACATGAATGACTTTGTCTGTTGGCAGGGCAAAAGACAAAAGTGTAGCTGCAAGGGAACTGCAAGATAGCAAGTGGTTCAAACTCATTAGCCCAATAGCTCAAAGTAACTAGCCCAATGGCTCAAAGTCATTAGCCAAATGGCTGAAACTCATTAGCCACATGGCTCAAATTCAAAAACCAATACATTCATTTCAAAATTGTTTAGTTTGGATTCTCTGTTTTTGAAACTCGAAATGTTTAGTTTATTTTCTTGAAATTCAACATCAAAAACATTGAAATTAGAAAAGTTATGAAAGTTATAACTAGTTATAATTTCTATCCTAATTTATCTAACTATCATAACTAGTTATAAAACAGCAGCCTGGCTAAGTACCCCACCCCACCCCACCCCACCCCACCCCGCCCCACCCCACCCCACCCCACCCCTGCGTGACGTGACACATCTTCAACGTAGCATGACGTATGTGCG
>Ga0126342_10017622_pt1 | contig 12333 bp, 10 predicted proteins | sample Cyp1metagenome_FD_92528 | JGI IMG/M metagenome (GOLD analysis project Ga0126342, IMG submission 92528) | Coral microbial communities from Lord Howe Island, Old Settlement Bay, Australia - Cyphastrea 1 metagenome | ecosystem: Host-associated > Invertebrates > Cnidaria > Coral ... | reverse complement strand
TTTTTTTTTTTTTTTCACATTTAAAAATGGTTGTTTTTTCTCCAAAATTTTTTTTAATAATTTCCCTATTCAAACCCGCAAAAAAAAAAAAAAAAACATACTTCAAAAAAAAACATGTTTCTGTTGGTTTATTGATAAAAACCCACATTCAATCCTCATTCAACCCCACTATATAAACCCCTACTAAACATCCATAAAATCACCATGAAATCCCCTATAAACCACCATAAACTCCACATCTTCCCTTCTTCGGATCGCTCGTTGAACGCCCAGCCACGACGACCTCCTTTTCGCTGTCCAAATGCACTGAGGGCTGCAACTGCCGCACCATGGAACCGCGTCTGCCAAACGGGGAAGCAATTCTGATGTTTTGGTGTAATGGTGGAAAAATTAGAGGACGAAATATCAGTAATAGAGTTTTATTACTTTTGTTGATATAGGTAATGTAAATGTTAAAGACATATAAGAATGATTTGGTGGTTCCAAAAAAAATGTGGAACATTTGGGGAACATATAGAAATATAGAAATTTAGGAAGGTTAATCCAAACAAAAATGAGATATGAATAAAAGCCCCAGTGATGTCAATCTTGGTCGGAAATGGTGGGAGATTTTCCTGGGGATTAACACAGGAAGGACCCTGTAAGCTGACTTAGAACTAGGCTAACTAGGATTTATACTGGATGTATCCGTAGCATTCCGTAGCCTTGCATACCCCCACCCGCGACCCAAGTCATGAACAGATTCAATACCAAACCATGGTTTCAAAGGGAGTATTTAATACTCACAGGCATCTCTAGCATTTTCCATGAATCTTGAATGCCAAAAGAATCAGCTGGTTGGTATAAATAGTCCGTTTGCAAAAGATCAAAGTCCCATTTTTCATGGTTTTTCCCTAGGTTTTTCTATGTTTTTCATGGTTTTTCCCTCGGTTTTTCTATGGTTCTCCCGTTTAAAAGTCCTGGGGGTTTCACCCCTGGCTTTTCTCCCCGGTTGGCGTATGCCACCCTGCCAAGGTGGAGGAGAACATCACCCGGTGCCGCCTCGGCGGAGCGTCGGAGCTGGTCCCAATGGGATCAACATGAATCAAAGAAAATAGCTATAGAAAATTAGAAAATCACCATGAAAATCATAGGTAAACCATGTTTTTTATGGTTTTTTCATATAAACCATGGTGATTTTTTCATCCTTACGTTGATTAACCAGAGGGTATGGGTAAATCCACTATAAATCAATGGGAGATCTCCAGGATCCTAAAATGGAGGTACGTTAGTACCATATTTTTGGCCATATTTTGGGATATTCCCTGAAATTTAGGCCTGAAAAATAGGCCTTATATATGGTAGGTACCTCCAATAAATCGGTTCCTGGAATGGCCATTGAAGAAAATCACCATGAAAATCATAGGTAAACCAGGTTTTTACATAGCTAAACCATCTATGAATCTATGGGATATTTCTATGGGATATACTCTCTGGTGACTGTTACATAGCTTTTTTTTTAGCCATGGCCCATTGTGAAAAAACGTGGATTTAGTCGAATCTAAGGCGCTGGAGCAGGGGGCCCGGGAGTCCCACCATAACTATTGAGGTCTATGATTTTGAGGATCTTTAAATATCTTGAATACTGATTCCTATCTGATCATTAGATGTAATTAGTAATATCTAACCTCATTACTGAGAACCATAACTATTGGGTTCTTGAAGTTCTATAATTAGATCTTTTTAAGTCTTTAGTAATTCGGTTTCTCCAAATTGGTCGAAAAAAAGACCATCCGACCATCCCATGAGCCCCGCGGAGTTCGAGGTGCTTTAAGCCAGCCTCAAAGGCTCCAATGGACGCTAGAACTTCCAGGGTGCGCTCTTCGCCTCAGGTGCTATGGAAAATCGCCAAGTTTAGGTAAATCTTCTATGTAAATCATCTAAATCATCAATAAATGGACCGTTTTCTATAACTATTCTTAGTTTACTGGAAGGTAGTATAGATCTATATTCACAATGTGTGGTCCCATAGTTGGTTAAGTTGTTGGTCTACTCTACAACTCTAAGAACTAGGCTTTATGGATCTTTATGGTAGATTCATATCCTGATATCTCGAACCAGCCAATGGAGGTTATAGACTGCAGATGTGTTTTGATGTTTGGAGTACGAATGCCCCCATTTGCGCTGGAAATGGAAGGTGGATCATGATTTGTGGCCATCCTGTACCTTCCACACGATGCTACGTGAGGACATCCTATTCCCCCCATAGCAATACTACAAATCAACAAGGGTTGGTTCCCAACTCAGAAAAATTACGAATCCTAGATACACTCTGGTGTCATCAAACGTGGTTCGCTGGGAAATCTCCTAAATGACTATAGCTGGGAAATTCATCAAAGTAAACGGTGGAGCTTCCAGCTGGCCAAGTTTCATTGAATAAACATTAACATAGACCTCTGCAATGATATTAGGACTCTCGGGGCAATATTCGGAGGTTTCCCATTGACATTAAGATGGGGGGTACCCATTTTAATCATCCGTAATTTGTCAATATTTGTCATAGGATCTTCGAAATAAACCAACCATTCTTGGGATTTTCCATGGATTTTCCAGGGGTATCCCCCATGACTATGGAACCCCCCCCTGGTTGCGTTGTTGCTCCATCAAGGCACTCTGATCCGTCTCCAGGGTGAAGGTGTAAACCTCGCAGAGACGACCTGGATCTGCTGAAAACGTCGTGCCAGTGCCACGACGTAGCGATGACGGGTGGTGATGGGTGGTGATGGGTGGTGATGGGTGGTGATGGGTGGTGATGGGCGTCATAAGAGTCACAACCTATTGTTACACCAATAATATCTAATGGTGGCATATAATAAACCTACTAATAATAGTGATAGACCTGTTGTAACCGGGCGATTTTTTGTGTTTCACCATGGAATACTGTGAAAAACTCTATGAACATGGCCTTAAAGATGGGTATAGCGATAACCAATCAACCTTTCCAATGGGGTTTGAACATATCCCTATGAAAACGGCGAAGCAAAGAACCACCCATCAACCGAGAGCTGACCAGGGTTTTCTGGAGCAACAAAGAACCAGCATGTTCTCAGGTGTTTCAGGCATCTAGGCAAAGTATCCCCAGCAAATAAGTCCACATCTTAAAAATCTAGGCCATGTCAAGAATTCTTCGCAGACGTCGAACGAATTTCCCAACTCTGGTCGCGGCAAAGCTCAAGAAAGCGCTCCGCCGCCGCATCTGCAGCTCCCTGTAGGATGCCATCCAAAGAGATGCTGACCTGGCCAAGATATAACCTGGCCATTGATATGTTCTCATGGCTGGATCTAATTATTGATTATGCACACATTTATATATTTATATAGACATATCCCATAGACATAGCTGGTTGTATATGATTATAGTCTGCTTAATTCACTCATGTAGGCAACATGTAAGTAGGTTGTGGTAGTTGCAACGACCTAATCATCCAGCTATTATTGGGAGATCAACCACAATTATGTATGTATGAATGGGAAACATGGCGATGTCTATACAATGATGTTAAACGGAGAATAGCCATAATTAATGTATACACAACTGGCTGGTATTATATATATACAGTACAACTACCCATGACTTATAGCATGCTGCTCTGTTCATATAGTTTGTACATGGTGTGTATATATATATATATAGAATCATATACATATACACTTACAATAAAACTGTAGATGTTGCAGTGCATACGCATATATTTATATAACTTGGAATGATATTCCAATAATATAACTGGGAATGGGAATAGCCAGTTGTATATCCAGCTATATGCCATTGGTCACTTCATAGAGGAAATGTGTTCAGAATGTGTTCAGAACCCAGGTGCAGAGTTGGTTCTTTCCGTCAAGGAAAACATAGGTAACGAACCAGCAAGTGTTATTTGGGAATTATTTTGGTATGGTTCAAACTGTGCTTAATCATCATCATCATCATCATCATCATCCTCATCCTCATCCTCATCATCATCATCATCATCCTCATCCTCATCCTCATCCTCATCCTCATCCTCATCCTCCCACAGTTTTCCCCATGAAAACTTGCCATTTCGGCTGGTTCCCATTTTCCGACCCCCATGGGAGCCCTCACCGTGGCCCGCTGTTTCGGGCGTTTGGGGCTGGACGTGCAGCTCTTCGAGAGCAGCAGGAGCAATCCAGCGACCAACGCTAGGATGGTCCAAATGATGTACGGGGCCTTGGGGAGAGGAGATTTGTGTGGCCTTTTGGGGGGGGAACTCAGTGACTGGAGACTTGTGAAAGGTCGGGATAAACCCAACAGTTCTGCTAAGAAATCGAATAAGAAAGCAACTTAGCTACTGGAGCATGACATTGCACAAATATTCCAGCAGATTATTCCCAAACCTAGTGGCTTAACGAGAACATCTTCAGCACATCTGAGTTTCGAGTGGATCGGGGATGGGTGAGTCAACGGAAATGTGATGCTAGCAAAAAGTGAGTCAACGCGGTTTACGTTACAGGGTGCTAGAATTTTACTAAGCCAACTCAGACAGAAACCATCAGAAACCTACCAAACTGCAAAAATAAGCCGACAAAAGAGGCAGAAAAACTATATAGGACAATCAGATTTTCCGATTCCTCAGTGAATGAGCCATGGGCTGTGGTGGCTATGAGTATTGAGGCTTATCAACCATGGTTTTTAACCATCTGATGTTCATCCTTGGATCCGTTCGCACCGGCCGTGTTTTTTCGCGCCGGGACACATTCTTCTTGTAGAGTGTCGCCAAGTCAGCCATTGCGCTGTGATCCGTTGGCGTTCGGCGTCGGGCGTTGTAACTTTCAGATACTTCCCAGTGAGGCCAGTATCACATGCCCGCAGAAATCCCATTTCTGGTGGTCAAAATTGGGTAGCCCTAAAAATGGATGGTTTATACATGTTACCCTCTGGTTATTCAACAGTTTGCCATGGAAAGATCCATCCATTTTTAAGTTCGGTAAACCATGGTAAACCATCTATTTCGATTAGGGCCATCGAAAAATCATGGCTATGTAACAAATAACCAGAGGGTATATCCCATTAATATCCCATTGCATCACTATAAAATCCCATTAATATTCCATTAAATCCCATTAATATCCCATTTATAGATGGTAACCATAGACTAAGCCATCTGTGATCCCCTTTTTGTCCCTGGTGTCGTGTTGAGCAAAAACAGCCACCAATGATGCCGACCGTGGTCGGCACGGTGACCACAATGCCCCACAATGCCCCACAATGCCGCACAATCCACACACACAGATAGTATATATATATATGTATACTCATAATATGTATATATATATATGTATAATCATATGTAATAACTATATATATATGCACTAATAATGATACATGTTACAATTAAATGATTGTAAACCACATGAATTGCTAGTGTCAATGGCCTTGGGCGAGATCATCTCCATGAAGCCGTACATCTGGTGCTTTCGCAGGATGGGCCCCCGCCGGTCCATGTGGAGCCTCGGATGTTTCATGGGGATGTCATGGTGATTTGTATGATATGTTTGTGGGATTTTAATGGATTTTTATGATAGTTTATGGTGATTCATAGGGATTTCACCAAGAAAACATTGGAATATAAGTCATGTGTTACAGTTTGCTATGGTGTAGACGGCCCATTTAGGTCGATTAAAATAGTGATTATCCATAGCATAGGTGTGTTAAATTACCATCCAGGAGTCTGCTGCCTGGATGAGTCGCGATGTCGCTCCTTGAAACTTTTCAGTGGCTAGACCTCATCGGAAGATAGGCAACCAATTCAATGGTTAACCCTCATTTTACCATTCTTTTACCATGATTTTACCATGGATGTGGACTATTTTACTATAAAATATTACGATAAATGACCATTTCACACAGGTAAAAAAAAAAAAACATGTTCAAACAACGCGCCCTTTGTGGATTGGCCGAAATCGGAACATCCCTGGGATCCCGTGGAACCCGTGGATCGCCCAGGCACTCATTGATCAGGTTGGAGGACAAGAGCGACGTGTCCAAGGGAGCTGCCTCTCCGTGGCGGTGGAAAAATTTCCGGTGGATTTTCGGTGGATTTTCCCAGGTTTTTTGGCACCAAAAATCCACCATCACCATCCGTTCTCTTGGGTTTTTTTCATGATTTGTTCTAGAATTGCTCTCCATGTTCCCATCTTTTACAGGTATTTTTCATGCATTTTCCCATGTTGAACGGATTTGTTTCCACCGTTGTCCCATCATCAACGCACCAAGCACCAACCTTCACGACTCCCGCGTGGCGCGCTCAGCGCGCTCAGCGCTGCGCGCCTTGTGACGTCCCAAACTGTGATCCACGAAGCGCATGACGCGGATGCAAAGGTGCATGCTGATCCTGGTGGGGAATACCCGGCCACAGTTTGCAATGGAAAATCCCGGAGCTGCTGGAAATTCCCGAACTCGAGGTTTACAGCTGGGGAAAACATCCATAAAATGGTGGATTTTCCAGCAAGCTATCTTTGATAATGGCATGATTACTAAGGGAACACGTGGTTTAATATTAGTGGGTTTACATAATAGGTTTTCTGGTGATTTTCCATGGTTATGGTAATATATAGCAACTTGCAAGAAAGAATTTTTCAGGTGTCCAACGGTTCTATCCGTTTGGGGACTGTTTTATGTTGCCATAACATACTGCAATCGCATTGCCCTGATATTAGAAGGGTAGATTATAGCTTGTTGTTGATGGTTATTCTACATATATTGGATCATGTGGGTATGGGTCTTTACAAGGATGAGATAGTAGTGTCCTTTTTTATAATGGGGCGAAAGCGTACTCTTATATAACTCTATATATATATATATGTGTGTGTGTGTTCATAGCGTGATAAATAAGGATTTAAAAAAAAAAATCATTAAATCAATGATCGTCATATTGTGATGGCATATTTTTTTACAGACAACAAAGTTGCAGGAAACCAACCTGACCGGTGAAAACCTGGTGCGGTTTTCAGTATGGTGGATATCTCAAGCTACGATCCGTGAGATGGTTGGGGTGACTCCTACCGACTTTTCAACGAGGGCCCCAGGTGATTCTATGGGCCCTATGGGCCCTTTGAGGTGTTCTTCATTTGATGTTCACCCCTAGAAAAGCCCAAGAACCAGCTGCTGTGATGGGCCCTCTCCCAACACTTGGGGCCATGGGGTTTCTTCAGTACGCCCAATTCCTAGATTTCCTAGGCTTCTAAATACCAGATCTGGTTGGTGGTTGACCTACCCCTCTTAAAAATATTAGTCAGTTGCGATGATTATTCTCAATATATGGGAAAATAAAATTGATGTTCCAAACCACCAGCCAGAGATGGAATGCTTCCTCACCCAACCCGGGCATCCCATGGAGATCAGCCCCAGGCACTTGTTCATCTTCAGATACATGGCCACGGACCTCTTCCTGTCACTGACCTGTCGACAGAAGACCTGATTTTTCAAAATTCAACAGGAATTCCAATCAACTAAAGATATTGGATATTATATCCTCCATAATAAGGATTAAAATATGATATAGAGGATGTAACTATATTATCATCCGGGGGTAGTTGACATTTTTGGGGAAAAAGGATGAATGATGTCAATCCCGAAGCAAACTTGATTCAAGGAGTCCCCTTCAACCCCTTGAAGTCAAACATTTTGGGATCTCGGCCCCGCCTCGGAGTTCAGCTTGATCACTTGCTGAATGGTGGCACTGACGCGGCTGATGCAGCTACCTGGGCTAGACATGAAATCCATTCCCAAGAGCTGGGGATTGGTGGGAACCTCTGGTAAACTAACATAACTATGGAGTCTCACCATTTTTAATGGATAAATCACCATTTTCAAGAGCTATGTTAAATTACCAGAGGGTAACCTTTATTATGGTTTTACATGGTTTTAAAGTTTAACTCTGCCAACATCCCCTGGGATTGTCCCCACTGGCCAATCGAGAATCCCTCATCCTAAGTGTCAACTTCGAAACTCATTTTGAAATAATTGATATGGGTCAAAAGCCGGGTGCCCAACCCCAAAATACATCAAAATACCATATTTCACCAGCATTCATCGCCACTGATCCCTAGATCCTTCGTGAATTCTTCGAAAAAATTAATGGGATTCCCATGGATTCCCGCCACGGCACCCACCACCAGTAAGGAGAAGAAGATCACGAAGAGGTTGTAGCCGCGCTCCGAGGTGTTCATCGCCTCGGGAAGGCTGCGGTCAAAGTCGAGGATCCAACAGGAAAAGCCCACCTACCCAGAGATGTTTGCCCTGTTGTCCCAAATGTCCACGAGAAATGTCATAATATGTTTTTGCAATATATCTCATTATATCACAAATTTATGTATATACTCGATATATGGTGTGTGTGTGTGTGTTTGCCAATGAACACCCATTAAGTCCCTATCAAAATCAACCGAACAAAAAATCAGCTGCGTAATCCTCATCAACTCTCCATTCAAATTCAAAAGAAAGAACATGACGATTAGCTGATCCACACTAAATCTCAATTAAATCTCAATTTAAAGCCCATGAATTTTCCTCAAAATCCCCTTAAACATCCTTAAACCATATAAATCCCATTGAAATTGCTTCAGGAACCCCAACATAAAACATATATTAGTATCTTAGTCAATTCCCCATTTCTAGTGGATTTTCCCCTTGTATTAAATAAAAATCCATTCAGAAGCCATTAAAATCCTGTTAAAATCCACTCAAGTCCATTAAGAACCCATTAAAATCCATAAAAAACCATTAATTCATTAGAAAAAACGGTAAAATCCATTAAAATCCATAAAAAAATCCATTAATTCATTTAAAAAAAAAACATTAAAATCCATTAAAATCCCATATGAAATCCCCTGGTTTTTCGAAATCGCCAAGCCGCATGAATGCTGCTGGGTGCCGGGGTGAACTGTCCTAGGATCCAATGACAACTCGCCAGGTACCTAGGGGCGGAGTGTTGGTTGGAACAGCCCATAGATGTTGTGCTTGGGATTTTTTAATAATGTGGACTCCAACCAACCATGAAAAAAAATCATCATTATGCTTCATGCTTTTTGGTTTGATGGCTTATTAGATGTTGATTTAATGATGATGTTTCATGGTTTGACAATGGCTTAATGGTGATGGGATGATAATGGGATTTACCCTCTGTTAATAGTGGTTAATAGTGTTTATATAATAGTGTTTAATAATGATAAGTTTCACGGTGATTAATGGTGATTAATGGAGATCCACCCTCTGGTAAACATACAAAAAACTATGGAAAATCCTCACTGTTCATAGATAAATCAACTATTTCTATGGTCATGTTCGATGGCTATGTTAAATTGCCAAAGGGTGTGGTGGAGATCGACGTTTGAAACGATGGCTTGAACCAAGGACTACAGGTTGAGGCCCTTCAGTTATAAGTTGGATTTGAAACCCTTAAATACAAGTGTTATATATATATATCCCCCATAAACCCAGCAGTTAACCAATAACCAATCTATGCGCGTCAACTTGGCTATGGTTTGCCCCACCTTGTATTTGGATATTACATTGCTATGGAACCACATGTGGCTAGTATCTTCTTAGCATAACCATCTTAATAATGTACAATGATGGTTAGTTGTTATTTCATCATGAACAATAGGCCTTTCATGTCAGTATGTGTGCCTCTTTGAAAGGTGGATGTCTGGATGTCCATACCACGAAGACCATGTTTTGACGGTGGCACATATAGAAACCCCAGAAAGAGAACAAACGTCTGAAACCTTCAAAATATGGGGGCAAACATCATAGGCTAGTATAATCATCAATTTATATATCATGGTTAGTAGTTGCAGTTTCCCAATATTTATAGTAGTATCTACCAGTAATATTATACGGGTTTCTGAATAATCCTCAATATATTGGCTAGTATCATCTATTATAATCCCATATAATCATCAATCAGCAGGGTTTTTTGTGCAGCCACTTCTCTAGTGAGAATCCTGGCGTTAACGACTTCTATGTCAGGAAACTGCTCGGGACCTGTGCGGCTATCAAACCTGTAGTTCACCAGCCAATTCTCCTGGACCCAGGACGTGTCAACCGAGCAGATTGAGTGGGACAATCATCATCCGATTCCGGGATAGAAAGGGTAAAATGGTTGGGACTCTTAGTTTTATTTGGAAAAACTCGAAAATTCTGCAGAAAAGAGGATGTTACAAACAGTATATGACGGAGTTGGAACACCTTAGCCACGGGTAACCTCACCTGGCACTGAGGTTCATCTGCAGCTAGTTTTCTCACGAGAATGTGCAGATGGGTTATGGGTTTTCGACCTTTCATGAACAATAAATAACCATAACAAGAAGGCAGGCCGACATAGCCATAAACAATCATGCAACTGACATATACTGACATATCCAACACAACGTACCCGGCAGATTTTACTTCAAAGCAGAGCATACTTTGCCCAGACAATATCCTCTGGTAATCTAACAGTTCGCTATGGAGAAAGCACCATGTTCAATACGTCAAACATCTAGTTTCACGGGCCCTTTTGCAAACTGTCAGGTTACCGGAGGGTAGTAACCAATATTCCATCAATATGCCGTGAACATTTCATGATGTGTATATATATGTGTGTGTGTGCGTGTGTTTATGTATAATTATTATTCATTTATTCATTTATTCATTTATTCATTTATTAATTTATTCATCTGTTTATCATATATCCAAGATTATCATCCCCATTGAAGCCCATTGAATCCTCATAAAATCCACATATCCCTGCACTCTCCGGTCCAGACCATTCTCAATGCTGATGCGACCAACAAAGAACCAGAAGCAGCCCAGCACCTCACGAGATGTGTGTCTAATGGGGTATGCCCCCGAATTGTTAAATAATAGGATGATTAAGGGATGATTAAGGGATGATTAAGCGGATGATTAATTGCTGGGCTTTATGCTTATTGGTTAATGATAATAACCAATAACCCCAATCACCAATAATCATAGTTAACCAATAGTTAATAGCCAATTAAATAGGGAGGAAATGATGGAATTGATGAGTTAAATATTGGTGAAATGATGAACCGGATGGAATGGGGTACCTTATTTTCAGATTGTCCATGAAGACAGAAGTCCATCGATTCGTTTTCGTAAGAAAAACTACAGTTGAAACCATCGTTTCTCCTGATTTGTTTAGGGGTATTCCTGAAAACGTTCCTATCATATCATCCGATTCTGGGAATAATAAGGCCCGGTGAAGAGGTTATTTTGGACTTATGAAATGGTTCTTGGGGATGATACCTTTGCGGGGTGCCAAACGTATCATTTTCCTCCATAAACGCAACCCTTTAGGACTACGGTGAATTCGAGTTTTAAGACCCGGAAGATGGGACTATGTGCGGAACCATGGTTACTGGGTTACTGGGTGGTGCACCCTACTTTCAAGTTGGCTGAAAAGCTCCATTTCCCTCTGATAAGCCTAAAGCCTAAGATAGTTCGAACATGTGAAAACCTAGTTAGCTAAGGGTAGTTCGCACCATCTTGTATGGATCCATCTAAGGACATCTTTTGTTGGCATCTAAAACTAAGCCCACCTCTCCAAAATATGGATGCCGACGTGGCCGACCTGACATCATATTGCAGTCATGGAATGTCATGGAGGCATCCATACGCCGATGCTTCATTCCAAAATCTGGAGAAATACACACACCAAAATTGGCTCCAAAAAACATCCTACAACGACCCCAACCAAAAATTTATCTCTGGAAAATTCATGAAAATTCTCACCCAAAAAACTCGTTGAAACCCCAAAATTCTCTGTATCCCAAGGCCATCCCAAGGCCAAAGCCACGTGGACGCTGAAGAGGATCACCAGCAAGGCCTTGACCACGGCCATGACCAGCTGAAAGGCCTGCGTCCGTTCGTAGCCGATGGCATCCTGCGCCGAGGTGGCCATGGGTTGGGCGGGGTCATGACCATGTGGACAAAAACATTTTAAATCTGAAAATATGAATATACATATATATATATATATATATGATCGAGAGACCTTTAGGTACCATTTTGTTCCGGTTAATTATGATATTTTTTAAAGCTTTTTGGAAAATTGAGAGGATTTAAAGAATTAAATGATTTAATCCTTTTAATCCTTTTAATCCTCCAGAGCCTTTGGGGGATTAAACGGATTAAAAGGATTAAATCACTTAATCCTTTTAATCCTTTTAATCCTCCAAAGCCTCTGGAGGATTAAAAGGATTAAAAGGATTAAATGCTTGGTCCTCACATTGGGGTTCTGGGGGCTCTGGAGGATTAAAAGGATTAAAAGG
>Ga0126342_10017621_pt1 | contig 12333 bp, 19 predicted proteins | sample Cyp1metagenome_FD_92528 | JGI IMG/M metagenome (GOLD analysis project Ga0126342, IMG submission 92528) | Coral microbial communities from Lord Howe Island, Old Settlement Bay, Australia - Cyphastrea 1 metagenome | ecosystem: Host-associated > Invertebrates > Cnidaria > Coral ... | reverse complement strand
TATATATTATATTATTCATATATATATATATAGATATTATATATATATTATATATATATATTATATTATATATTATATATATATTATATATTATATATTATATATATTATATATATTATATATATTATATATTATATTATGTATATATATATATATATTTTAATATATATATATGGTTTAATTTTGAACACCTCCAAACCGCAAAGAACACAACTGAACATTTACAGTATCGCAACCCCCAAACTGATGCTAAGTGGTGCTAGTTTACAACAATTTCCCCTCAAATGTTGCTGCTTTCGTGATTGAAGTGGCTTAACGTAAGATAGTAAACCCAAGAACAAACCATGATCTGACAGAAAGGCTATGTTTTATAAACTCATTAAAGTATAGATGCATTCAGCATAAATCCATCCACCAAGCTAGCTATCATTAATTGATTTGAAAGGTTCTTGGTCAAGTCCGCCTTGTTGGCAGAGAAAGCACAATTCTTTCTGTGTGGCTGCCTTCAGGCACGGGAATTCAAAGCCTTGAACACGTGAGCTTTAGCGCTTTATGTATGGATTTAACCTACGTATGGGATACTGTAGAATGTGTGGCTTAATCATCCAAAAGCAGCTGATTTTTATGTTGTTTCCCAAATAACAGGCGTTATCATCTCTTGTCCTATGGGCATTGGCATTTGACTAGCGAGATCAATCCGTCATCTCTGGACATTTCCAAATGTTGTGATTGGTTCAATATATCACCATGTTCATGCTCGAGTATCTCCAATTTTTATGGTGAAGTATGGTAACATATGGAGGTTTCCTAAATTGAGGGTATCCCAAAATGGATGGTTTATAAGGGAAAATCCTATTAAGATGGATGATTTAGGGGTACAGCGTACCCCCATTTTAGTCCACCCGCGAGGCATGGACTGCGCAGCCACGTACTACGCCACTGGAAGTCGTTGCGCACCCTGCTTGGCCGAAGCTGCAGTGGGCTGGTCTGCTTGGCTGGTGGCCGTGGTGGTGGTAGCAGTTGCTATGGTGACTTGATGAAGTTTGGGAAACGTGGCACTTTTGCCTCTTTTTTTGTTTTTTTTTGGGGGGAGGGGGGGCGTTGCTTTTCCATGTTTTCTGCGGTGTAGTTTCGGAAGGGTTTTTTCTTTAGAGATTTGCTTGGGGAAGATTCTTTGAAGTTGGAATTTGGGTGATTTTCGTAGTTTTTTCTATGGGGTGAGATCTTTTTTTCGGAGTGGCACCGGTCCCTGGCCCACAACTGGCGCAGATCAACAGGTTTCCCAGAGATTCGGTCCTCAAAAACATCATTTTGGGCTGGAAAATCCATGGGAAAACTTGGGAAAACATGGAAAATTGGACATTTCTATCACACAAATTGTCTGAGATTTTATCAATCTATTCAACAACATTTTTCCATTGCAGGTTGCTGCTTGGTGGTTCTCCCGACGCAGCGCGACACCGGCAGCGTCGTTGTCGTTGTCGACATCGCCGACGTCGTTTTCGGTGTTCAAGGAGTTGATTTCGGCGCAGGGGCCGATGCTGCTGCAGATGTGTCCCTTGGCGGAGGGGCACTCTGGAGGTCACTTAGTGTGTCGGGGGAGTCATCCACTGACCGAACTTTTCAGATTGGTGGTTTACTTTCATTTAGAGTTTTTTTTGACATAGTCTAATGATTCTTCGGGTCATAAGTATTTATTCGTCTCAAGATTGCAACTGCCTAGTGATATACAATTGTATTGCTTGATCCCTGCCAGTGATGACGAGACTTAGTGCGGCTTTGTGGATATTTATCCGTCGGTAATCAAAATGTAACATTGCAATGGAACATCTTCACTTTATAGATATCTTTTCCATTCTTTTAACATGGAAAACGTCCATTTGCACAGATTTCCCGTTGCTACAAGTATGGTTACCGAAGGGTCGCCGCAGCAAGACTTGCGAAACATCCTCGCGAAATCCATGGGTTTCCCGAGAACAGAAATGGTGGATTTTCCATGATTTTCCATGTCTACTGTATGTTGGTTGGAGGCTAGATGGAATGATGCCATGGATCGGGTTGGTGATATGAAAACATACATTTCTGACATTGACATGTTTTTTTTTGCGGTATAATCCGATCCAGACTGTGGACATAGACTGTGATGCAACTTCAGGATTTCGTCAGGTTCACCAGCTTTCAAGCCGAAAGTCCTGGATTACTATTGCTGCTGCTGCTACTACTACTACTACTACTAACTACTACTACTACTACTACTACTACTACTACTACATACTACTACTACATACTACTACAACATACTACTACTACATACTACTACTACTACTACTACTACTACTACTACTACTACTACTTCTTGAGTCTAATTATATATAATTATATCTAATTATATGTATACTTCATATGATTGTTTTTCATATGCATAAACAGGAGAAGCTTAAACCTCGACCACTACGTCTCGTCTGTCCGAGCCACACTTAGAAGTCTAAAGAACCCAGAGTTGAGTGATCATAGAAGTCAGCGAATGGTTAGAAAGTGGATTAGTTATAATCCTGAAAAAGTGGGATGTGATGGAGTATCATCTACTGTTACTAATGTGGTTAAAACAATGCCATTACCACCCCATTTTTGATGGTTTATACCATCCATGGGGGATGGTTTATGATATTGTTTCAACCACATTAGATAACTTGAAAACTTCCAGGATCATCCAAAAGATTGATTTCCGTTGGTACATCTTCGTGGATTGTATCCTTTTTGCAACTGCCATCCTTTACATCATTGAAAGAATTGAATCCCTATTTTAGTTGCTTACCCAATGAACCGCACTTATTAAATCCATGTGTTTTTCTGCTAAACAAATCTTGTCAAAGTCACATGGGTTTGTCTGAAAATCGTGTACCCTTAAATCCATTGGATTATCATCATTTTCCCTAGTCAATGGGCTATTTCATTGGGGGTATACTCTATTTCCAGACTCTGGCCACATTTGGGGCTTTCTTAAAATCGAGACATCCCATAAAATGGATGGTTTATTTCATGGAAAATCCCTACTAAAATGGATGATTTGGGGGTATCCCCCATTTTAGGAAACCTCCAAATATCCTATTATTAGGTGTAATCCTATTAGATCACCATTTAGTGGCATTTAGGTGAATTAAATCACCATTAATGATCCTATTCACCTAACATTGTATCATCTACTTGAAATCTTGGGTCGTGTCCCAGGCCAGCTCTGGGCCGTGCTGGCCGCTTTGAGTGGCTCAAAGACCGTCGGTCACGCCGGCGGCGAGTCGGACGTGGACGCGGGGGAGTTTTGGGAAGTGCCCTATGTCCAGGTCGGGGGCCCCGGGGGGGGGGTGAGCTGGGGTAGCTTGACCCAGTTGGGTCATTAAAGATACCCTCTGGTAAACTAACATAGCCATGGAAGATCCTCATTTTTAATGGGTAGATCAACTATAAATGGTCATTTTCAATAGCTATGTTAAATTACCAGAGGGTACCATTGATTGATCATAAAAAGAAATTATACTACCTGGGTTATTGGGGATGATTATAAGTAAATTATCAGCTATGACTATGGTAGATAAACCTATTAACGAACTGTAACTCCAGTATTTGGGTTATATATGATGATTATAAGCTATGACTATGGTAGATAAACCTATTAACGAACTGTAGCTCCAGTATTTGGGTTATGATGACTATAAGCTATGACTATGGTAGAGAAACCTATTAACAAACTATGGCTATAGTAGTTCATGAGATTGGGTAGGGCTTGTTTTTATGGCTCAGTTGATGACTGGCATCTTAAAGGAATATTTTGGGGATATATATATATATATCCTCTGGTAAGCAAACATGGTTACTGTAGCTGGGACATCCCCGAACTAAATGGCCGTTTAAATAGGAACAACTGTTTAGCCATGGGGTTGCAACCCACTTACCAGGCACTTAGCTGGATGGCAACTGTTGGACAAGATATGCCCATGGTCACGTGGTCAGTTAGTTATTGATGGGTTAAGAACTAGTGTAGAGCCAGTTATGTTTGACAACTCGTATCATGAAAGATGGATAACCTATATATAGCTAGTAGCTAGTTTGCTCAGCGTGATTTAGGGTTGACTTGGAGCAAAACTCCTATTGAGCAACTTGTTCATAACCATGGTTGGAAAGTTCCTAAACAGTATTATTCCACTTTATTTGGGCAGCAACGCAATGCTACAACTATACTTACCAAACAATCATTGATTATAATAAATCCCCTGCCAATATTTGAGGTCCCCAATCAACAAGAATAACATGAAATTCAATGATTGGACCCAAGACATTCTGTCGATGGTTGCGAAATCCTGCACCGGTCGGTACATAGTTTATCCCATTGTACTCCCGCTATAGTCCCAGTGTTTCATACTGTGGATGGGCCAGCGAAATCACCAGTTGATAGATGGTACACATCCCATTATTTCTAAATTTTCATCCGGTCCAAGGTGGTGCAGGATTTCGCAACGTAGGACAGCCATTCTTGTTCGGTGGCCCTTGTCCCACAGTTTCACCCCATCCCAGGCCCTTCAGCTGTCGGTGACCAACCTCAAAAGTGCTCTCAACCTGCAGTGCAACTACGATGCTTGGCGGAACCATGGCCCTGGCCCTGGCCCTGGATGAATCAAAGAAGTTGGAGAAACTGGCGTTCAGCGGCCTCAAAGGTGTCATCAAACCTGGGACATCCACGGTCAATTGTTTTGAGTCAATGGGAAAATCATTTACAAATGGTGGGATTTTCAGTTGCCGCGTGTAATTACCAGAAAGTAAGCATCATTTGTAAGATCCTTGGAACACTTTTCTGTGTCGTTGGGACCCTGACATATGTTTTTTAAATGGTGATATTATTCCAATATACTCCACACATCGCCCGGAATAGAAAATCTAACATGCCAATGGAAACCACCCCCCTTCCTATTATTGTATATTATTGCACTATTTCACAAACATTGATTTACATGTGTGTGTATATATATATGTGAGAATTCTTGTTGCCGTTGTGATTTCCAGAGGGTAGACAGCAATCGAACGCTCTTTTTTTGTGAAAGGTTTTCTCTCGACCTGGAGACAAAAAAATCCTATCACCATTCCATCCCATGTTGAATCATCATGTTCACGATTCAAATTGCAATAATGTGGGAAAAACAATGCCATAAACCACCCATGATTGGTGGTGATGACTGGGGGATGGTTAGTATGATTGTTTTATCCACATTATACTCTATGTCTAGACAAACCCGAACATCAATGCGGTTGGCAATATATGCCATCATCTCCCTTCACATCCCACCATAGTCCCATCTTTTGTTGGAAATCTACACCTCAACATAACCATTAGTCATTGCTTAGATTTGCTGACATCCTCCATCTTTGGTTAAGTTGTCAATATTGTTGCTGAAAAAATCACCATGTTTCATATTTGTTTACTGATGGTTAGGTTAAATGGTCAAATTATCAGTAAAACCACCATTTACAATTGTTTTGTATTTGGGTTTCATTTATTATTGGTTTCATATTTGTTACTGATGGTTTGCTGGTTAAAAACCACCATTTCCATTGCTCAACGCGTGGCACGCCCATCCGGAGGATGGAGCCGCCGTACGTTTTGCCTTGGCACTGGCGGCTCCGGTGATTCCTCTGCTGCTGTTGCTCTGCTGCTTAGTCCCTCGGTGACATTCGGTGACTGGTTGCGAAATGCACCAGGATTTTGGGTACCCTCTGGTAAACTAACATAGCTATTGAAAATGGCCATTTATAGTGGATTTTCCCATTGAACATGGTGATTTTCAATAGCTATGTTAAATTACCAGAGGGCACCGAAACTGGGATTCCTATGAAACACTGGGACAATTTTATGGGATTACAAGGGGATAAACATGATAAACCATCAGCTGGTGCAGGATTTCGCAACCATCCACAATATGTTTAGTGGTGGTTTTATTGGCTTTTACCATATCCTAGGGTTTACCAAGAATATGGGTTATAATTATACTACTAAGGTGTTAACAGTTGATGATAAGAAACTGTATGTATATGTATACATATATATATATGTCTATTGTTCACCATTCACGTATATGGGGTTTAACAATCAAAATCTCGTGAATATCTTGTGGATATACCAAGATAGTTTTGGGGTTCACCATCCAAAAATTAGGAATTTAACCATGAAAACATATCATTAAAACATGGTAGTATCATGGGAATATAATGGAATAGAATGGGGACACATGGGATATTTACCCTCCGGTGTCCATTGCTGGGACATCATCGAACGGAGCTGATGACACCGGAGAGTCACCATCGAAAATACTTGGGGGGAGCCGGGAGGGGTATCATCAAATACACGGGTTTTAAGTATCTTGACTATCAAATAGATGGGCCAAATCCCGCTTTACCATCACCGGTAAGTTTGCATTGGGATGATGGATCAACCGGACGGTTACGTTAAGGCACGATGTTTTTAATAGAAAAGGGGATGTGAATCCTAAGAGACTGTAAGGTGTTGTTTTTTCTGCAGATTATCTAAAGTTCGCTGATGAGGGCTAGACATCTCCAAATTCTGTTTCTAAAATCACTTTGATCCCCCAAAATTGTTGTATATCTACCGATAAGAGTCCACCTAAAATCTAGATTCTGCCCATCATCATCATCATCATCATCATCATCATCATCATCCTCGTCGTCGTCATCATCATCATCATCATCATCACCACTCAAAACTTAAGATTCAATTCTACCCATGATATCATGGGGATTTAACATGATTTTACCAAAAGGTGACCCTCCCAAGGATTGCAGGTTAAATTGCCCGACCACTAGTGGTTGTTGGTGGTCAAGAAGCCCTTAATAACCACTCATAAACCCTGTTGGCCGGGTCACCTTTTTTTGGTGGTGGTTTTCTGTTGTCATGAAGTTAACTAGAATCATCCAAAATCTACTTGGCTATCATTGGACTATCATAAAAAGCTAGAAATCCCATCAAATCCCCATTTTGGTTGGTTAAATCATGTTCAACCCCCATGTTCCCATGGTTTTCCCATGGTTTTCCCATGGTTTTCCCATGGTTTTCCTATGGTTTTCCTATGGTTTCGCTGGCATCCCCACGTTTCCCGGTGAAATGTTTAGATCTGCCAGGTCTGTGAGTTCTGGCGCCACGGACTTGGGATCAACTTGGGACTTCAGGCGGCAAACAAATAGGATCATCTAACTATATTTACATATTTTACACTAACAAAATGTATAATATATCCATGTATACTGTGTGACTTATAATATATATATGTATATATATATATACATATACATATTGTATATATATATATACATATACATATTGTATATATATACATACATACATACATACATACATAAAAATATACATATGTACATGATATGTATGTATATATATATGCATACACATAGCTTCACCTTTTTTTTTGCGAAAGGTTTGTCGCGTGTCAATATCTTCAGATGTCGTTGTGTATCTGAAATCCCAAAGGAGGACAATGTAACCATGTCTATCCGCCACTACCTGCGACACTGATGAACAAAATGCCTCTGTTGACGGGTTAATATGGGGTGATACTACCTAATTGTTCAGGGATTGTTATAGCCCATAGTAGGAATAATTACAAACCAACCAGCATAATGGGATGGGATGGGGGTATTTTATCAATGGCTCACATTGTCAATGAGTCATGTAAGGTAAGCAAGAGTGGTTCTTGTTGCTGACTGGGTTCGTCCTGGGGCACCCCCAAAATCTCTTCTGTTTGATGGTCAAGTTTTTTGGACACACCCAAATATCAGATGGCTGGCTATAAATCCCACAACATATCCCACTATATCACTGTATTTTATTGGTTGTCTATCTGAAAAAAGGCTTGTTATACTCCAACATGACCATCATTCAATTACATCTTGCATATTTTGTTGGTTAAACATGGTTAAGTTGCCAGTTTTGTTGTTCAAAGTCACAATGTTTCACCATGTTTCATGGTTAAACCGCCATTTACATTGCTTAACTCAGTTTTTTTGCTGATTAAAACAACATTTCCATTACTCAACTCATCTTAACTCACCAGTTTTCTGGTTAAGCCACCATTTTCGTTGCTGAACAGATTCATTTTTGTTGTTGGGATCAGCTCCAACCTCGACTCAACGGCAGGCCATTACTTTGCTTTACATCGGTGGTGCGCGGAGCTGTTCGGACCTGCTCAGCTGTCAAGAGACCGACGGAGCAGGGGAGTCTCTGCTTAGAGCTGGGGGAAAATGCAGATTTCACTGGAAAAATGGATACAGATTTGACATAATGGATAAACAAGAATAAACCCAGGGTTCTACCTTGGCAAACTGGGGATTCTATGGTTTATGGATATTCATGGTAGATACATGTGTAGTTCATGGGGGTCATTTATCCAATGAATGGATTTGGCTTTGCCTGAAAATAGGAGATATCCCTAAATGGTCATTGAAGAGTAGGGAAACTGATGATAATCCATTGATGGTAATTGCCCTATTTTCAGACTAACCCAAATGAATAAACATGGATAAACAGAATGACATCATGGGGATATTACCCTCTGGTAATTTGACAGAATTTAAGAGTGTGCAATGGAACATCACCATTTTAATTGGATACCCTCTGGTAATTTAACATAGCTATTGAACATGGACTCTGGTAATTTAATATAGCTATGGAAAATGGCCCATTTATAGATGGTTTACCTATTGAAAAAGGTGGATCTGTCCATATTTTTTTGGAAACGTTTGCCAGGCCGGGTATATCATCACACATATCACACGTCTAACGGGGCCATGCTTCCATGGCTTCCAGTTGCCAGATGGCCAGTGCGAAAAATCCCAGGGGTGTATGGTTCACCCAGGCTGGGGTTTGATCCACATGAACCATGTTGGGGGATGCCCATCTACACATTATAAGATAAATAAATATATATATATATATATATGGTTGGTGGTTTCAAACATGAATGGATTATGAATTTTATTTTCCATAATAAATATTAATGGGATGTCATCCCAACCCCATTGACGAACTCCATGATTTTTCAAGATGGTTGAAACCACCAACCAGTAAGGAGATATAAGGAATCTTTATTGATGGCGGGATGACCAGGTTGCCTGTATACCATAGCCTTTCTTCATGGCAAACATGGACCATATGGGCCCTGGGCTTGGCGAAAAGATGTGGGGAACCAGTGAAATTCCATGGTCTATCATGATCTTCCCTATTGAAGTTGCTGTTTTGGAGCACATGTTCGGAGAAACCCATATCGGAAATGAGAGATCGCGACAGATCGGTCATAGTTGGTCCTAAGTTCAGTGTTTGGAAATGCATGAAAGTATATAGATCCTTGGTTTAAAACTCTTTTGGCTTGAACATCAGAACTGAAGTGACTAACCACGTGTACCATGTATCCCATCATTGTTTGGTGGATGTCAGATTGCTTGTCCGTGGAACTGTTTTTTTTGGTAGATGAGTACCAACTTGTGTTGGTTTCCATCATTGGCTACAACGATTCCCATTGAACTAATTGAACGCAGAAGTATGGCGGCATGATGCGGCATGCACTTATTCTTAGCAGGTTAGACTCGGCTAGACACACACACACATAAATATATATATATGGTTGGTGGTTTCAAACATTTTTTATTTTCCATAGTATATGGGATAATCCTTCCCATTGACGAACTCATATGTTTCAAGATGGTTAAAACCACCAACCAGATATAAAATCATTTTATGAACTATGGCAGCCGTAATCACCACTTGTGCTGGACACCCCTTCATTTCAAGGGTTGATCATCATTTTCCTTATGATTTCATGGCCAAAATTTGATCCACTGCGAACAAGGACGCTCTCCCTCCTGGCTTCGCTTTCCGCCAAGCCATGCCATACTTCTGGTGCAACGACGAGTCGCAAGTGAAAAGATACGTGGACACTTTGACCTGCCATGTCGTGGGCAGGGTATTACCCTCCGGCATTTTTCACCTGGTAATGGTCAGTCCCCAAATTTGGCCCATTGAAAGGTCAGGAAGTTGCCATTTGGGTCAGGATTTTCAATGGCAAACATGCCGTGTTTCATCGGCAAAAGCTAGATGTGCGGGACGCAACTGACCTCTATGTGGTTAAACCAAAACTGACCATGTCTGTACCATGAGATGTCTGTACCATGTCTGTACCATGAGTGGATTGAGCTGCATGGTGAGATTAAGCTGACATCACACACCAGCTGGGTCCCAAGTCTTGTTGAAATCTGGGGGACCTTTCAGGACGACCTTTTTTTTTGTTTTGGGTGTACCCTCTGGTTATGTCAAAATAGCTATTGAAAATGGCCATAGAAATACTGGATTTTCCCATTAATAGCATGGTGATTTTCAATAGCTATGTTAAATTACCAGAGGGTACCACTTTGGGGAGTTACTTTCAGAATCTTTCAGATTCCCCTGATCACTTTGGACAAGTACCAACTTTGGAAACAGCTAGGTCCAACAGCACTAGGTTTAACGACCGAAACCAACTAGAGATCATGGATTGGGCTTCAATTGCGGGCACTAATATGGCGAGAGAATAATTATGAGTAAAGTCTAGTTGTCAATAACTTGGCCAGTCACTACACATGGAGTATATAGCTTGGCCAGTGATCCCCCTGGTATAAATCAACATGGCAAATCCAGCATGGATATACTGCTGGAGGTTGCTGGGATATTTTCCAGCCATGGAGCTGACCGCAACCGGCGAATTCTGATGACAATGACTACATGAGCCATGAAAAATTCCCTTGTTGATTGGTCGTAAAAGATTGTATTCCCTGACTTATATAATGATGTTTAATGTGCATTATTAGAAAACCATAGGGATGGGAAATCGTTGTCAACCAACATTCGTATTTCGGGAGGCGGTTCATTTTTTTTCACAAAATACGACTTACCCTCTGGTAAACGTTTACATAACTATGGAAAATCACCATGCTATTAATGGGTAAATCAACTATAAATAGCCATTTTCACTAGCTTTTTGTATGTTTACCAGAGGGTATATCTATTATATATATATCCCAAATATCCCATTAAACTCCATTAAATCCCATTAAGTCGCATTAAATCCCATTAACTCCCATTAAATACGACTTAGATCAAGGACTTGGTGGGCTACGTGAGTGCACTCTGCTACGCCCTGGTGATTCCTTGCTGCTTACTCTATCTCTACGCAAGGTGCGCAGCTCCACGTCGTGTTTTCGCCGTTCCGTGAGGTCCACATTTTAGGGCTTGACCTAGGCCCGACCTACGGGGGAATGTTTTGGAGTTTTGTTATGGGGATGGGTCAAAACCCTGGTAGTGAACCCCAAGATAGCTGGGATTTATGGATGTTCATCCCACTAAACATGTATCTATAGGTATTGACCCCCATCCCCATATGTTTTTGATATGTTTTTTTTTTGTGGTTTTGATGTGGTTTTGATGGGGTTTTGATGTGGTTTTGTGAGGTTTTGTGGGGTTTTTGTCAATCCAAAATGAGGGTTTTATGGATTACGAATCGACCCGGAATGATGAGTTTTTGGACTCCTAACCAACACAATGATTGTTTTGTTGGGTGATCAGCCCAAAATTGCTGGACCATATTCTTCTGCCTTCACACTGGAATGCCTTGCCAGGCAGATGAATATTGTATATTGGTACGTATGGAATATAGACCATGTGTTATGTATTAGATATGAATCATGATTTATATCTATTGTGTATTAAAACATTGTGAATTAATGAGAATTATAAAATCACTGCAACATGTAAGGATAAGGTATAGCAACGACACAAAGCATGATTTACCATTCGAAATGGAGCTTATGTATGTATATCTATCATATTCCCCCCAAAAAATCCAAAGATATACTTCCGGGATGATATTGAATGATGTCTTTTGAATGATTCTGGGGGTAGCAGAAGTTTGCCCCTCCAGTTAGTATTTATAAATTCCAGCAACTTTGATATATTACCCTCAGAAAATAGAATTCACCAACTGTAGTGAAACACCAACTTACTACCCTCTGCTAAACAGCCACATAACTATATGGACAAATCACAAAATCACCTTATTTTTTATCGGAAAACTCACTATATCATATATCTATGGCCATTTTCAATAGCTTTTTATCAAAGGAAGTTTAGGGGGAGAAACTTCCGTGTTACGGACTTTTAGAATGTCAGGGAAAGAGTTAGTCAAAGAAAGAGTTAGCAAAGAAAGAGTTCGTCAGGGAAAGAGTTAGTGAGGG